>OLOI01000008.1_pt1 | contig 222107 bp, 216 predicted proteins | sample 1672131 | NCBI WGS metagenome assembly OLOI01 (sample SAMEA3136651, study PRJEB25190) | human gut metagenome
GCTCGACCTCGCCGCCGAAGTCGGCGTGGCCCGGGGTGTCGATGATGTTGATTTTATAATCCTTGTAAATTACCGAGACGTTCTTCGAGAGGATCGTGATACCGCGTTCGCGTTCGAGGTCGTTGTTGTCGAGGATCAGCTCGCCGGTTTGCTTGGCGTTGTCGCGCAGGATGTTGCCGGCCAGGATCATCTTGTCTACGAGCGTGGTTTTGCCGTGATCCACGTGTGCAATAATTGCAATATTGCGTAGTTTTTGCATGTGAAAAGAATTTGTGGTGCAAAGGTAACAATTTCTCGGGAAAATATACTAAATTTGTTGTCTTATTAAAAATGTTTAATATTATGGAACCCACCTTCAACGTCCGGCAGCAGAGCGGGATTTATATCGGGCCCACGTCCGACATCCTGCCGGGAGTACTGCCCGAGGGACGCGTGGTCGTCGTATCCGACGCCACGATAGACCGGCTCTACCACCCGATGCTGGCTCCTTACGATACGGTGCTGATCGGCCTCGGGGAGAGTATAAAGACCCTGCAAACCGTCGAATCGATCTACCGCCGCTTCATCGAACTGGGCGTCGACCGGTCGACTTTCGTGCTGGGGATCGGGGGCGGTATCGTGACCGACGTGACGGGGTTCGCCGCCGCGACCTACATGCGCGGCCTCGATTTCGGCTTCGTCTCGACGACCCTGCTGGGGCAGGTCGACGCCAGCGTGGGCGGCAAGAACGGCGTGAATGTCGACGGATACAAGAATATGGCGGGAACGTTTTCGCAGCCCCGGTTCGTGGTCTGCGACCCCGGGATGCTGCGCACGCTCTCCGACCGGGAGTTCCGCGCCGGGCTGGCCGAAGTCGTCAAGGCGGCCGTCATCGCCGATGCCGGCCTTTTCGCGCGTATCGAAGCCACGACTTTCGACGCCCTGCGTTCCGACACCGACCTGCTTACGGATGCCGTTTCGGCGTCGATCCGCGTGAAAGCAGATATCGTCGAACGCGACGAGCGCGAGTCGGGCGACCGCCGCAAGCTCAACCTCGGGCATACGCTGGCGCACGCCATCGAGAAATGTACCAACCGTCTGAACCACGGCGAGGCCGTGGCGGTGGGCATGGCGCTGATCGCCGATGCCTCGGTGAAGCTCGGCGTACTGGCGGCGGAAGACCGCGACCGGATCGCCGGGGTGCTGAAAAAACTGGGATTCGACCTCACGCCGCCCGTCGATGTGAAACGGCTGCTCAAGGAGGTGGACAAGGACAAGAAGAACGAAGACGGTATGCTGCGTGTCGTGGTGCCGGTAGGTATCGGCGACTGCGACGTGCGCCGGATGTCGCACGACGAGTTTGCGGCGCTGTTTGCGTGACCCGGCCGGTACAGGCATCATCGTGCAATAAAAACACCCGGCCGAAAGCCGGGTGTTTTTATTGCACGATACCCTTCCGGGACTATACCTCGGTCAGCGTCCGGAGTTTTTCGATATAGGCGTCCCAATCGGCGATGGGCTGCCGTGCGACGCCCGATTCGATCGCGGCGCGTGCCACGGCGGGCGCTACGGTACATAGCAGCCTCGGGTCGAACGGCTTGGGAATCAGGTAGTCGCGGCCGAATTCGAGTTTTTCGAGCGCATAGGCCCGCAGCACCATTGTCGGTACCGGTTCCTGGGCCAGCTCGGCGAGCGCATGTGCCGCGGCGAGTTTCATCGCTTCGTTGATCTTCGTGGCCCGGACATCGAGCGCCCCGCGGAAGATGTAGGGGAACCCCAGCACGTTGTTGACCTGGTTGGGGTAGTCCGAGCGCCCCGTGGCGAAGATGATGTCCGGACGCGATACGACGGCTTTGTCGTAGGCGATCTCGGGGTCGGGGTTGGCGAGCGCCATGACGATCGGGTCGGTCGACATCGTACGCAGCATTTCGGGCGTCAGCACGTCGGCTGTCGAGACCCCGAGGAAGAGGTCGGCGTCGTGCAGCGCCTCGGCCAGCGTGGTGATGCGGCGCGTGGTCGCGAATTCGCGTTTTATCTCGTTGATGTCCGTACGGTAAGTCGTGACCACGCCGCGGCTGTCGCAGAAGACCATGTTCTCGCGGCGGACGCCAACGGCGATGAACAGCCGTGCGCAGGCGATGGCAGCCGCCCCGGCGCCGTTGACCACCACGCGGAGTTTGTCGAGCGTCTTGCCGGCGATCTTTACGGCATTGAGCATTGCGGCGGTCGAGATGACGGCCGTGCCGTGCTGGTCGTCGTGCATCACCGGGATGTCCAGTTCCTCGCTCAGCCGGCGGTCGATCTCGAAGCATTCGGGTGCCTTGATGTCCTCGAGGTTGATGCCCCCGAACGTCGGGGCTATCGCCTTCACCGTGCGGATGAATGCCTCGGGATCGGTTTCGTCGACTTCGATGTCGAAAGCGTCGATGTCGGCGAAAGTCTTGAAGAGCATGCTTTTACCTTCCATGACGGGCTTGCCTGCCAGAGCTCCGATATTGCCCAGTCCCAAAACGGCCGTGCCGTTCGAAATGACTGCTACCAGATTGCCTTTGTTCGTGTAACGGTAAACCTCTTCGGGGTTAGCTTCGATTTCGCGGCACGGTGCTGCGACGCCGGGCGAATAGGCCAGCGACAGGTCGTGCTGCGTGTGATAGGGCTTTGTCGGTACGACCGCGATTTTCCCTGGGCGGCCTTCGCTGTGATAGCGCAGAGCCTCCTGATCCATTTTACCTTTTCTCATTATCCTAACTGTTTTGCTTGTGTCTAAGAGACACAACGTGAAAAATCCTGCAATTATTGCGCCCTTCCGTCCCGGAGCGGGCATCGTACGGGGCGGAGTTAAAAATAAACCCTCAGCCCTCCCCCGAACTGGAAGCGGAAGATGCCGCCGAGCAGGTTCAGCTCCGCCCCATCGTCGACATCCGGCGAGTCGACGATCAGCCATTGCCCGCTGATCCCCGCGCCCAGGCCGATGTGGCGTCCCAGCATGAACTCCACGGAGGCCGATTCATGGATGCCGACGCCGCCCCTGCTGCCCGACGTATCGCCGTAGCTGCGGATGTAGCGGCCGTAGCCGATGCCCGCGCTTTCCCGGAAGAGCCATCTGCGCCCGGCCCGCTGCCGGGCGACGAACTCCGGTGCGATGTAGTGGATGCGGCTCGTACGCCGGATCCCGTTGCGTTCGGCCGAGATGAATCCGCCCGAGTAGACGATTCCGGCGCCGAAGCCCCGGCGCGACGTCCAGTTGTACCCGGCACTGATGTCGTAGCCTTCGTTCAGCGAGCCGGAAGAGCTTTCGGCCAGGTAAAGCGTCGAGATGACGGCCGTATACGCCGCGTTGGCAAAGAACGTGTGCTGCGGACGGTCGCGCGGGGCGAGGTGCTGTGCCCGCTTCGGCAACGTGCGGATGACGGTCGCATTCCCGTCGGGAACCGCTTGCAGGCTTTGCCCTTCGGGAACCGGTGTGGCCGCCGTCCGGGATTCCTGTGCGGCGGACACTCCCGCCGGGGAGGTGCCGTCGCCGGGTGCGGCGGCATGGAGCCGCAGGGCACTACCGAAGGCCAGCATCAAGAAGAGTATGTGACGGTAAGGTTTGGCGGATAAACGGTTGCTGCTCATGTTATCTGTAATTGTTTTTTCGTGGACAGGATCAGAAAAAATAGAAACTCAAACCGCCGTTGAAACTTATGTGCGTCATGGTGGTGTTGTCCTTGCTCATGCGTTGGCGCAGCGTGCGGCTCTTTTCCGGGTCGAAACGTGCGTGCTGTACCAGTACGTGCGCCCCGATGCCGAGCCAGGGCTTGATCCGGTAGTTGAACCCCGCCGTGCCGTGGACGCCGAAGCCGCCGATGCTCTCCGTGTTGTGCATCATGCCTTCGAAATAGCGCATGTAGCCGATGCCGACCGACTCGTGGAACGTCCATCTGCGGCCGACATTCTGGTAAAGTGCTATTTCCGGTGCGATGTAATGCAAGGATATGTTGAGTTTTTCGTAGTCGGAGTCCATGGAGACGTAACGTTGTTTCCCGGAAGTGAAATGTCCCGTATAACGTATCCCGACGCCCAGGCCGATACGGGATATCCATTGGTAACCGGCGTCGACCGAGACCCAGTGTTTGGGGTCGCCGTCGCAATTGCGCGGGAACTTGAATTCGCTGGTTAGCATGGAATACCCCGCGCTTGCGTGCAGGATGTTGTACCTCGGGTTGACCTTCTTTCGTTCCGGTTCCGTTTTGTCAGCAGGCACTATCTCTGGTGTCCCGCTGTACTGCGCGATCCGGACTTGCTGCGCCTCCGCATTTCGCGCGTACGATGCCGTGTACACCGAATCCGGGAGCAGGAGCATGTCCGCTGAGATCTGGTGGCAGGATTTACCCAGCGCCGCAGGCTTTTTATGCCAAACGACGTGGAGGCCGTTGCCGCCGATCTTGTTCGTTTCGTTTTTTGCCAGCCGGATGATGTTTTCATAACTGCATCCGGTCGAGAAGCCGCTGTCCTTGATCCATACCGACCCGAGCGTTTGGGCCGGGGCGGGAACCGTGTCGGCGAGGTCGTAAACCAGCACGGGACTCTCTTCCGTGCGTGCCGGGTAGCTTTTCTGGATGTTGGTGTAGATCGCCGGGGTGCATCCCGTTGCGGTGAGCATCGCGGTGGCGGCGATGAGTTGCAGTGAGGTTGTGAAGTTGCGCATGGCGTATAAGGGATTGGGTGAGGCGGAGTGGAACGTCAGAATAGCGCGGCTTCGGTGCCGCCCGGCGGCGTGAAACCCAGGTGTTTGTATGCGAGCTCGGTGGCTTCGCGGCCGCGGGGCGTGCGTTTGAGGAACCCTTCCTTGATGAGGAACGGTTCGTAGACTTCCTCGATCGTGCCGGCGTCTTCGCCGACGGCCGTGGCGATGGTATTCAGCCCGACGGGGCCCCCGCTGAACTTCTCGATGATGGTGCCGAGTATCTTGTTGTCCATCTGGTCGAGGCCGCGCGAGTCGATGTTGAGCGCCGAAAGCCCGATTCTGGTGATCTCCAGATCGATGTGCCCTTCGCCCTTGACCATTGCGAAGTCGCGCACGCGGCGCAGCAGGGCGTTGGCGATGCGGGGCGTGCCGCGCGAGCGCAGGGCCACCTCGTGCGCCGCATCGTCGTCGATCGAGACGTCGAGGATGCGTGCCGAACGCCTGACGATGCCGGCCAGTACCGGGGCGTCGTAATATTCCAGATGGCACTGGATGCCGAAGCGCGCGCGCAGGGGCGATGTGAGCAGCCCGCTGCGGGTCGTGGCGCCGATCAGCGTGAAAGGCGCCAGCTCGATCTGGATCGAACGTGCCGAAGGGCCTTTGTCGAGTACGATGTCGATCTTGTAGTCCTCCATCGCCGAGTAGAGGTACTCCTCGACGATCGGGCTCAAGCGGTGTATCTCGTCGATGAAAAGCACGTCGCCGGGGTTGAGGTTGGTCAGCAGCCCGGCCAGGTCGCCCGGCTTGTCCAGCACGGGGCCCGATGTGACGCGCAGCTGCGCGTGCATTTCGTTGGCGATGATGTTGGCAAGGGTCGTCTTGCCCAGTCCCGGGGGGCCGTGCAGCAGTACGTGGTCGAGCGAATCGCCGCGCATGAGCGCCGCCTTGATGAAAATATGGAGGTTGTCGACGATCTTGTCCTGCCCGGAGAAGGTTTCCAACTCCTGCGGACGTATCTTGTTTTCGAATTCGAGATCGCTCTCTGTGTTGCGTACGATTGACATGTTGCAAAGATAACGATTTTGCGCTACTTTGCCGCGGCGGGGCGAAAAAAAATCCGGCCCGCAGGATATGCGGGCCGGGGTCGCTGCCGGAAGCTCCGGCTATTGCTCACGCGGCAGCTCGATCTTTATGTATTTCACTCCGTTCATGCGGGTGTTCACACGCAGGATGATACCTTTCTTGCCTTCGAGATCCTCCTTGAAGGAATCCAGCTTGAACGAGACATAGCGGTCGTAGTTGTATCCGCCTTCGTCGCCGTGGGCGTCGCGGCGCAGTTCGAGGTTCAGGTACCCCTCTTCCGTGTATTCCGGGGCGATCTCCGTCACGTCGTTGCGTACCAGCAGGAAGGTGTGTTTCGTGAGGTCACAGGCATTGAACCCGATCCAGACATTGAGGTAGTTGTTGTTGAGGCGTGCATCCTTGAAGCTGGTTTTGTCGTCTTCCAACGCGTCGAGTTCCTCCTGGGTGGTCACGACTTTCGTGCCGCCCAAGTAGATGTCCTGTATGTAATAGAGCGCCATGTTGTAATCGTATCCTTCCACTTTGTTATTCAACAGGTTGAAATAGATGATGACGCGCTGGCCTTCCTCGGCCTTATAGCTGCCTATGCGGCTTTTGTCGCCCGGGTACACCGTCTTGCCATCGTCGAGAACGACAAAGAAATCGTTATTTTCGAGCGGCTTTACCGTGGCGAAAGCCGAAAGCCTGGGGTAGTCCCCGTCCGAATCGTTGCAGGAGGTGAAAATGGCCGCAGCCATGGTCACGAGAAGAAATAATCCAAATCTTTTCATATTTATAATTATTTTTGCGTTATCTTCACTGATTAAATGCAGAGCGGGGCGGAATACTGCACGGGTATAAAAATTTTCGGGTGCCGTGCAGTCTTTTGATGGCTACACCGTTTATAAGATGAACGCAAATATGGGAATGGAGGAGCAGATACTGGCCGAGGGGTGCAGAAAAGGGGATAATGCGGCCCGTCGTGAGCTGTATGACCGCTATGCAGGCCGTCTGCTGGCCGTCTGCCTCCGTTATTCGGGCGACCGTTCTACCGCCGAAGACCTGATGCACGATGCGTTCCTGAAGATTTACGGTGCTTTCGACCGTTTTTCCTACCGCGGCCCCGGTTCCCTGCGTGCCTGGATGGAACGGATCACGGTGAACGTGGCGCTCGAATGGCTCCGCAGCCGGAACAAACTGAGCATGACGGCGCTCGACGAAGGGCGGCAGTTGCCCGACATCCCGGAGCCCGACCCGTCGGAGCTGGCACGCCTCCCGCGCGACGTGTTGATGGGGTTCATCAGCGAATTGCCTGACGGTTACCGTACGGTGTTCAACCTCTACTGCATCGAAGGCTATTCGCACCGCGACATCGCGCAGATGCTGGGGATCAACGAAAAAAGTTCCTCGTCGCAGTTATTCCGCGCGCGGGCACTGCTGGCTCGCAGAATAGGGGCCTATATGGAGACACATTAAATTATGAAACAAAATAAAGACTGGACAGACGTAATGCGGAGTGCGCTCCGGGACGCCGAGGTGACACCCCCGGCCGACGGCTGGGCGCGTCTGGAGCGCGAGCTCGGGCCTGCTCCGCGTATCTCCGTGTTGCGTAGCCAGTGGCCGCGGATTGCTGCCGCTGCCGCCGCTGTGCTGATTTTCCTGGGTGGCGGGGGATACCTGCTGCATGAAAACCGGGATTTAGGGGATAAAGGGTTTGTTATTGCAACAGCGACGGACAGCGGCAGCTCTGCTGCGGACATGACACAGGTCGAAGAGACACCGGCGGGAGCCGGTGACGGGAATCTCGCGGGGACGCTCCGCGCAGCCGTTCCGACCGAAGAGGCCGTGCGGGCTGCGGCGCTGCCGGGCGAGGAGTCCGGTGCGGGGACGGCTCCCGGGATTGCACCGGGACGGGATGCCCTTGCCGCCGCCGATATGCGGGGCTTCGAGGACGGCCGCGCCGCGGCTTTGACGTCCGGAGCTGCGCCCGCCGGGAATGCGGCTGTTGAAAATGCGGCTGCCGGTAGTGTGGCCGCGGAAAATGCAGTGGCAGGGAACGAGGCCGCCGGAAACGGTTCCGCAGCGGCTGCCGGTGCCGGGGATGCCACTTCGGCCGGCACACGGTCGGCCGTGCGTGCTGCTGTCGCAGGGCAGGCGTCCGCCACGGACGGAACCCGGGGTAAGGACGGTGCGGGGCAGACCGTACAGTCCCGCAAATACCCGGGCACGTACGATTACCTGGCCGATGACATGCAGGAACACAGGCGGCCCCGGCGCAGGACTTCGGTTTCGCTCTTCGCCGCAGGCGGCGTGACCGGCTCATCGGGGGCGTCGGGCGGCGTCGGTTCCCACCTGGTGATGTCCGACGTATTGGTCGGCGGCACCAACGGTACGATGGCGCAGCTGAAATACAATTACGAGGATTATTCGTTCCGCCACCACCAGCCGCTCAGCTTCGGCCTTTCGGTGCGCAAGGAGTTCGCGTACGGGTTGTCGCTCGAAAGCGGTGTGAACTATACGTTGTTATGGTCGGACGTGAGCATGCAGTCCGGCGGCGAGGATATCAGCCAGAAGCTCCACTTCATCGGGGTTCCCCTGCGCCTGAACTGGCAGTTCCTCGAAACCGGGCGTTTCTCGATGTACGTGGGCGCGGGCGGTATGCTCGAGAAATGCGTGTCCGCCAAGTTCGGCACCAAATCCGTCGACGAACCCAAAGTCCAGTGGTCGGTGGCCGGGGCCGTCGGGGCACAGTACCGCCTCGGCAATTATGTCGGGCTTTACTTTGAGCCCGAGGTTTCGCACTACTTTACGGAAACCACCCTGCGCACTTCGCGCACCGATTCTTCCTTGTCGCTGACCCTCCGCCTCGGAGTACGCCTTTCATTCTGACGCTCAGCTGATATCCCATACCTGCACGTCCCCGGGGGCGTGAAATACGTCTTGGTAAAGTCCGTATCGCTTCGGGTACGGACTTTCCGGTATTATGTCCGAATGTATTATTTTGTGGCTTAATTGTGCTATTTTTTATTGACTAATGAAAATTTGTTCTTATTTTTGTTGAATAAATGATTGTGAATTGACGCTAACAAAAAAGCACAAGCGCAGCAATCTGTGCGCTTGTGCCTTTGTAGTCCCGACGGGACTATAGGTAATGTTATCTCATGAAATCATTGGGATTGCATAAAGCAACAAAAATTGGCTGCAATGGTGTGTATCGGCATCTTTACAGATGTCATGAAACGACCGAAATATCACCAGATAAAGTATAAGTCGCCAAAAAGTCGCCAAAAATTATTGAAGTAATATATGGTTGTTTATATTTGCATCCGTGCAAATATAACAATTATGGCGACAATTTACTATTCACTCTCTGCCAAGGAGAATACATGCGGTTTACACGAGGTGCTGATTCGGTTTACTCACGGACGCCTTAACCAGCGTGCCAAGACCGGTATTTTCGTGCTGCCTGAATATTGGAGCGCCAAGACACAATCGGTTTCTGTTCCCCGTTACAGGATGATGTCTCCTGCCCAACAAGAGATCGTCGAACAGGCAAACGAGGCACATTCTAAAATATCGGCATTGACATCTTTTGTCATGCAATCGTTCATAGAGGCAGGAGCAGGGAAGGTTAGCTTGCCTCCGAGTTGGCTCAGGGATGTTATTACGCCTTATTCTGTAGGATTGTCGCAAGACAGGGATATATGGGCACACTTTGAAAGTTACGTATCCAAGAAGGGGTTTTCTGAGCGCCGTAAGATGGCATTCAATGTTCTTATGAGGGCTCTCAAGCGCTACGAGTTGTACAAAAGGATTTTCGACCGCACCTTCACCCTTTCGCTGGGGATGCTAACGCCCGAGGTATTGGATGACTTTGAGGACTTTTATCGCCGGGAGCACGATATATGCGAGGAATATCCGCATATCTATGCTTTGGTGCAGGATTCGAGGATACCACACCAGCGTGGCCACAATACGGTTGTCAGCAAGATGATTCTCTTGCGGGCTTTCCTGAATTGGGCCGCAAACAATGACCTGATCCAAACTAATCCTTTCCGGAAGAAGGAGATAAAACAAGCTGTATATGGTTCCCCGATCTATATCACAATCGCCGAGCGGAACAAGCTATACCATACAAACCTATCCAGGCATCCACGACTGGCGGTACAGCGGGATATATTCGTATTCCAATGTCTCATAGGGTGTCGCGTGGGGGATTTGATAGCCTTGAAACGGAGCAACGTAGTAAAAGGTGCTGTTGAGTATATCCCGCGCAAAACGAAGGAAGGCCATCCGGTGACGGTGCGTGTCCCGTTGAACAATCTTGCAAAGGAGATAATCAATAAATACGCATCCCCTGACAATGCACTACTGCTCCCCTTTATTTCGGAGCAAAAATATAACGAGGCAATTAAAAAATGCTTCCTTGCTGCCGGATTGAAACGCATGGTAAGTGTACTCAACCCCGTCACCAGGGAGCCTGAGCAAAAACCGCTCTACCAAGTTGCGTCATCCCATATGGCGCGCCGTACTTTTATCGGGAATCTGTATAAGCAGGTCAAAGACCCTAACCTTGTGGGCTCTTTGTCGGGGCATACCGAAGGCAGCAAAGCATTTGCCCGCTACCGCGACATAGACGAGGAGATGAAAACCGATCTGGTGAAACTTCTGGAATAATCAAATCGTATTCATCAACTCGCATACGACGGCAGCGAATATGGGTGCGCAGCATTCGCTCACTTCGAGCATCGCCATCCAGTATTGGGTGTCATCTTTTTCCATGTCCATTACATTTACAACAGGTGAATTGGTGCACATCTTCCCATAGTGCCTGGTTTATTTCGCCGGTAAGGTATGCTACATCTTCTCCGGCCATCGGCAGGCCGAGAGTAAGGGCTACATCGTCTACGAGGTGCCGCAGTTCGTGCTCAAAGCTGTTAAGAAATTCCCACGGCGAGGAGTGCATCCCTATTACGATGACACTTTGCCGATGCTCCTTGTTGGAGTAGGTGAATCCCGTATCCATTTCGCACTTCACCATATTCCCCTGTACGCGATGAAGAACCGTATCGGGGCATCCGATGTCGGTAAGGGACTTGAGTATTTCGCCCGTATAGTAGCACGTCACGGCATAATATATGCGCAACGTCCATCCATACTTGTGAATACTCAAGTCCCGAATCTTCATTTTTCCTCCCTTTTCCCGTACTTGCGCCAGTTTCGCGCCAGTCTCCTTCGTTGCGCCCGGTTGAAGCGCTTGTTCTCGAATACGTCGTTCACCGCCCCGGCCAGTTCTTGGTACTTGTCGGCAGGCAGGTTACGGACGAGCGTTGCGATATTTTTCATTTATTTCGCCGTTGTCGTTTGTGAATTCGCTGATCTGGGGATATTCTTCCATGGCTACATCATCTCTTCCCACAGAATGGGTGTTCCCGAGCCGATGGTATCGGCATAGTAGCGTGTAAATGGCAAGCCGTCGTATCCGTCTTCATCGTCAATATAGTCACGTATGAACATCGCCAGGTATTGTGGATTAGGTATCGACGACCCGAAATAATCCGACAATGCCATGTTGCAGACGTACACGCAGTCATACCCCTTATCCTTTTTGAGTTCGATGCCGTACTGCTTGAGCAGCGCATCCACCTTATCCTTAGAATAGGGCTCTATCTTCTTGCCGTTCCTGTCCTTCATGCGGGATACGGCGAATTCGCACATCTTCTTTGAAAAGTGCCAACCGTAATTTTCGAGATATTCCCGGAACCCTGCCGGGAAGTTTTCATGTGTATCTAACCTGTCCATATTTTTCGATTTAAAATAGGAGAGGGCACTGCGGCCCTCTCCCTCCGGTTTACCGCCTGCGATACCGCGAATAGGGGCCTGTACCCCTTACGCCACGGCGTTCGCCGTAGGCGTCGTCATACTCATACCCGCCGCGGTCATACTCGCCACGTTCGCCGTAGCCGCCACCTTGTCCGTAGCCGCCACGCTCACCGTATCCGCCACGGCCTTCACGCCGGCCTTCTTCAAAGCCTTCTTCGTAGGCGCGTCGGAGCTCTCGCTCCATCTCCTCTTCGTGGCCGCCGAAGCCGCCACGGCCTTCACCTATGATTCTCCAACCCATAGTTACTTTGTTTTTGCAGGTGGTTCAGACTTGACAAGGCTCCTCAGTTCTTCCGCTGTCGGTATCTGGCTCAGCCGTTCGTTCATGTCAGCGAGCATCTTCCGCAACTCCCTGTTTTCGGCTTCGAGCTCTTTTGAACGCGCAGCTTCGGGATCGAGCTGCATCAGGATCTCATCGTAGACCTTCAGGTTGGCTTTGTGCCTGTCGAATGATTCCACGATGTCACGGCTTGCCTGCTGTGCCTCCATGATGGTCGGTTTCAACACTTCACGTGTCGTCGCTACGGTAAGGCCGTCTTTCGAAACGATGTCCGCTTGCATAGGGACGCCCCAGGGCTCGTTGCCCTCTATCGAGATGTTGATGAATTGCGGCATCGGCGAGAATTGCCCGGGCTTTTGGGGCGGGAAATACGGTGCCGATACGTCTTTTACGTTGGCTGTATAAAACTTAGGCTGTTCCCTGTTGTCGAAAACGTAGACTAAGGAGCCTTTTCTCAAGTTCTGAAACATCTTGGTTAATGATTTGTGAAAGATAGGGGAGAAGGAGCCCTCCTCCCCGTCTTTCGGTTAATTGTTTTTTTAATTCAGACGGCACCGGTCATCAATTGCAAAGTATCGGTCTGCTTGTCATACCATATCTGGTATACCCCTGACCCCGGAATATCCGATACTGTAACATTTGCTCCGTTGTACGTCGTCAGATTCTTATTTTGCCCGTTGGTTTCAAACAGCACGGGAAGTGTTCCCGTTGTGCCGGCAGGGATTTCCTGTACCAACTCAACCAGCACGAGTCCCCGGTACCACGAATTTGCAAATGCGTGGTTGGGAAAGGAAAACACAACCCCTGTGGTCTCCACTGTCACGCCTGTAGTTTTTAGTACCGGTATGCCTCTGCGGTTAACATACTGAAATGGGAATACTGCCATATTTTTGTATTTTAAGTTATTATAACTAATTTTACATCGGGATAGGTTGGAGTCATGACCAACTGATAAGGGCTTGCCAAACGTCCTTCCCTCTTTTTCTCGTTTGGCACCACTAAATTGTTTGGCAATGACAAATCGGGAATTCATAGAGAGTGTTGCTCTCGAAGGAGAAGAATGGCGTATTATTGATGGTACGCTCGGCTATTTCGCGGTATCTGATTATGGTAGGGTTTCATCGCTATCCCATCGCGTGAGCGGAGGTAATAACAATAGTTGGACGACTAAACCTCGCATATTAACTCCTCGCCCAAATAGGGGAGGATATTTGAGAGTTAGACTTACATCCCTACACGGAGTAGATAAGACTGAATTAGTCCATAGGCTTGTTGCTAAAGCGTTCATCCCCAATCCTAATAACTATGCATATGTAGACCATATAGATGGGAACCGGACGAACAATGTGGCACGTAATCTTCGTTGGTGTACTCGTTCAATGAACATGCTTAACCCTGTCACAAGAGAGTGTGCAGCAAAAGCACGAAGAATACCCAACAAGAAAAACAGAAAGCCAATTGTCCAGATTAAAAATGGAATATTGGTTGCAAAATATAAAACAGCATCCGAAGCCCATCAATTACACGGATTTCACATCGGAGGAATATATGAATGCATTCGAAAACCAACTCGCACATTGAAAGGATTTCATTGGCGCTGGCTTTCGGATTGGGAAGCCTCTTATCAGTAAGTCAAAGAACATTTCACCTATCGGCGAATAATAGCATTATCCCCAAAATCCGCCGCTCCCCCCAAAGCCAAACCCTGCACCATATCCGAGACCATATTGTGCGGCAATACACGTAGGCACACCGACAATAGGCGAATAGGGCACGGTAGCCGTTTCGGGCAGCTTGCACTTGATGCTATTCACGTCATTCTGCAAAGCCGCTACAGCGGCGTTCACGGGTGCTACAGCCTGTCCTACAACACCGGCCATGTAGGCGTTTTGGTGTTCGAGGTTGAGCTGCGTGGTCAGCGTGCTGTTCTTTTCGCGCAGGGCATCAATTTTATCCTGCAATGCAGCTGCCTGCATTTGATCCAGTTTGGAAATTATCGCTGTAGTCCCGCTTTGAGAAGTTTCGCGAATTGTGTTTTGTAAATCACAGGTCTGACGTTGTGTTTCATAGGCAACGCTACTGAATCCGCGCTCCATGCCCACATTGACGCCATTGATGGCCTGCTTCATATCGCAGCAGCACGCGGCGATCTGGTTGCCGATTTGGCATCCCATCGACTGTACAGCGTTGATGATCTGCTGGCTTGACATGCCGAGGGTGCCCTGGATGTTGCACAGCGTGTTCTGAATCTGCTGCGTAGAGCAGTTGAGCGACGATGCCAGCTGATTGATGGCTGCGCCGTTCCCTTGGATTGCGTTCATAAGAAGTTCCCGTCCGGCGTCACCGTTGAGCTGCGCAGGAAGGCCATTGGCGTTGTTACCGCCGAAGCCGTTGCCACCAAAGCCGCCCCAGCAGAAGAACAGCAGGATGATCCAGATCCACCAGCACCCGTCACCGCCCCATGCACCACGGTTGTTGTTACCGTTCATGAGTGCCGCTACGAGGTTGGGATCCATGCCCTTGTTGCCCATCATTGACGAGACGAGAGCCGCGATGTCAAGGCCGCCACCCGAGCCGCCTCCATCGAAAATATAAGTTTTATCCGAACCCATTTTTAATGATTATTGAATGATTGCCGCCCCTGTCAAGGCCGGGCGTTCACCTGTTGCAACATTGCAAAGGTGGCTGCGGGCGGCAGGCATATCAATTCATTGGGGCGCAGATGGGAGGCAACTTCTTCGCAATAAGTTCGCACTGTATTTCGAATATAGGGTGGCTGTATCGCTTGCGTTCATCGAATCCGGAGACCATCTTCTCTATGGCGCGTCGGGAGAACCGCATCATCCGGGCGATGTCGGTGGTGTACATGCCGTTCTTATGGCAGAAGTGTACGAGCATGTAGCGCGCATCGACCACATCTTGAAATTTATCCTTCGAAAGGATTTGTTCCTTAGCTATTTCAGTTTCAAATGCAACACATTCGAGTATTTGTGCAAAAAGCTCTTATTTACGCATATACTTTCCCGATTTTTTATTATAAATTTGTTATACCACTATACAAAAAGCCAACACACCGATTCAAGGAATAAGTCCTCAATGTGGTGCGTTGGCACAATCGTATAGTGGTATATGCGGGAAAGCGTTGGGGACTTTTTTATGCCCGTACCCTAAGGCCCGTTATTCGGTTACAACCGATGGGAAGTCATCCCAGTATATGTAAATCATCTCTTCCATTGCGCGTAGTGTTTTCGTATTTCAAGGTATTCAGGGTTATCTTCATGGGCATATGCTTCCTGTTCGAAAGTTATCCTTCGGTACTTGAAACCGTGAAATACCCAATCCAATAGGTAGACGATGTAGAAGGGCACATATAATAGTTCTCGCATCTGTGCGGTGTGTATCGCTTCGTGGTTTTTATTTTTATCCGACAACGGGCGGGCGGACTTGCGGGCAAATACGATCCCGAACAGATTGATAGCCTTGTATCCCTTGAAGGGGATGATGTCGTTATAAATTATCTTCATACCTGTCAGAATTGCCATAAAATAACACCTACTCCTACGCCGACCGTAGGCTGGAACCCTTGCGGCGTGTACGCCGCCCCGACCCCGGCGGTCAGGGCGAAGCGGCTTCGCCGGGTGACTACCTGCTGTCGGATGGTCGTGCGGTCGTATGTTTCTATCCAGTCGAGCGTCGGCCGAAGGTTGCCGATCCGGGGCCCGCTGACCTGTGCCCGGTAGGTGCTGTCCGAGTAGGGGCGCGTTTCCATCGCCACCTTCATCTGCACGCTGTCTGCCCCGACTTTCACAACGACGGTCTCCGTTAACGTGTCGGGCGGCGCGAAGAGCAACACCGGCACAGAGATGTCGGCGAAGCGGTACGTGCCGGGCAGCGGCTCCGGCCGCGGGTAGAACACCGTGTCGATGCGCGTTGTTTCTTCGACAACCACCGACGCGGCGCCCCGGCGGTATCCCCAGCCGAAGAGGAGCGCCCCGACCGCAAGGGCGGCGAGCAGGTAGAGGAGCAATCTTTTCATGCCTTTACGAACAAATCCCACCCGGCCTGCACGTCGAGCATCTTGGCCTCGACGCCGTTCTCTACGAACGACATCGCAGCTACGATGGGAACCATCACGTCGCGGTTGGTCGTGGTGATCCGGCTGTCGGCGGGCACCCCCGATCTTTCCGCCACGGTGCGGACATAGACGTCCGTGTGGTTCTCCTCCGACGGGGCCCAGCGGCCGATCATCTTGCGGATCGTGTCCAACCCGTAGTTACGCTGGTAGTTGTTCAACAGCTTGAAGGCAGCCCGATAGCCGTATGCCACCGTCGTAAATTGCGCGAAACGCTTGTCTTTCGACGGTACGACCTCACCCTGCCAGGGATTGCCGCCCCGTGTCTTCTCGATGTTGAGCGGGTTGTTGTTTCTGAGCCCTCGTGTCATTGCGCGAGGTGTTTAGTGTACAGGATATGCCCGACCCATCCGGCCATAGCACAAACAACCCCCACGAGGATGTAACGCGGGAATACGATTCCGAGCACTACGGCCACGGCCGCAACGATGCTCCATACGATCCATTTCTTTTTCATTTGTCCTTTTGTTTTTGTTTGTAGTTTTCCAAATAGGGAATCTTTTTAATCATCTCGAACGAGAGCACATAGTACAGGAAGTCGATGTATCGGTTCTTCGAGAATATGCGGTTCAGGTTCTTGAGGATGTTGACCCCATAGAAATATATCAGGGCATATACTGCGAGCGAGATCGCCGACATCGCCCCGTCGTGGTTGTCGATGTTGTCCCCGACGAGCAGTATCATGGCCATCAGTCCCGATATTACCGCAGCCTCGGATATGCACTTGAAAGCCTTGCGGAATATGAATCCTTCGTGCTGTACGAGCACGCCGGCGAACAGGCCCGTGAAAAAGTTCGCGGCGAATATAATCATGCAGGCCGTCAGTATGTCGTGTATGGGGGCTATGGCGTTGAACATGTACACCAGGGCACCGATCAACACCTGCCATACTTTTTCGCAGAGCCTTTCTATAAATCTCCACAATGCTTCCATAGAGTGTATTCTATTGTTCGGGCAACACGTTCGTCTGCGCCTGGGGCGCCGCTTCCGACTTCTCCAATTCTGCGATCCTCTGTTCGAGCCGTTGCAGCACCGCGGCTAAAGTTTCTCCTTCGGAAACAAGCACGGCCTCGGCTACGGTTACGGGATAGAACGGCTCGCCGTTGGGCTTGTTGGTCATATACATCTTCATTGCTCAATATTTTGAAAGTCCATAACCGTTTCTTCGGCGGCCAGCTCTTCGGCACGCCTGGCTTTGAGCTCCGCAAGGGTCTTTTCGTTCGCGTTGTACTCCGCGTTGGCCGCTTCGTACTCCTCATAATCCAGAGGATAGGTAGCCCGAAAGTCAAGGCCGGACTTGCTGCATTTGGCCGCCCTGTCGTCGGACTTGGCCATGACTGCCCGTAATTCGAGCTGCCGCGATTCGAGGATGTCGATCTGTCGTTGTGTTTCCATGGTTCAGATAATTATAAGGCGCAGACCGGGCGGGCTGCGAATTTATAAATCTTGCCGGTGTAGCCCACGGTGCCAGAGCCTCCACTGTAAATAAATATGTTTCCCAGCGCCTGTTCGCACGAAGTATGGACATAATAATTATAACCATAGCACATGGTAGCTTTCAAGCGTAAGAGGGTACGGTTTACGGGGTCTTTCTCCACGTCAGCGACGAAACGCACCCTGTCGTGCATCAGCAGGTAGACCTCTTCCGACGACGGCAGCCACCATGCACCCGCCTCCAGTCCCGTCGTCATCCCTTCCACGGTGATGCCGAAGTCGAGAGCTGCGGCGGCAGCCGGGTAGCGATACTGTGTTTTGCCGTAAATATCCTTGAAGGTAAGCCGCCCGATCAGGTTCGTGTTGATCTTGCCATCCTGCAACATCGTCCCGAACGCCGTAGGATATTGTACCATGTGCTCGGCGAACAGGTAGTCCTTGTAGGTCGGATACACGGCAACCAGATCGGGGTTGTCGGCCTCGGTGAAGACGCTTTCCTGAATGATTACGCTGCTGCCCGGCTTCTGACCCGAGACTGCTTTTCCATGTGTGGAATAATATTCCGCGAACTGGTCGAGGATACCACCGGCTGCATCCGCATCCGCACCGTTTTTGCGACGGATATATTCCTCGGGAGTGTCTATTAAGCCTGCAAGAATCGACTGGTAATCCACATCCACGGCGCGGCGCGTCAACGTGCAGCCTGTTGCCGAAATCTTTTTGTGCCCCTCTATCGTACTCCATGCATCACATGTCATGACAACAGCTGAAAGCTCTTCGGAGGCGGAGGCTACCCAGGAGTATGTAGCTTTGAGTTCCGGTTTAGAATTTATAAGTGCGGCAATGTCTGCCAATGTCGAACCCGCAGGGTACGTAAACGAGAATTCGTGGATATAGATGTTCAGTGTGAATTCACCGCCCGCGGCGAGGTTGAAGTCCGACAATGCAACCTCATAAGAGTAGGCCCATCTAACTTCGGATGCCGCATTACGGAGCGACACGATCAGCACCCGCTCGCCCTGCCGGGCATAGACCACGGCCACCGGGACAAGCTCGGGCGGCAACTGTGCAGGAAGCAGCGTCGCGCCCTTGACGAAGCGGATAGTACCCGTGGTCTTGTCGAAGACCGCAAGGTCGCCCACCCCGGCGGCCGGCTTGTCCACCACGACGTTCACGCCGTCGTAGACGAGCATCCCGTCGTCCTCGATGTATGACACCGCCGACTGCGTGTCCTTGCGGTTTTTGTCGGCCGTGTAACCCGCCTTGTCGGCGTATTTGTTGACTTGTGACATGTTGTATGTTGTTTAAGCGTTCTTCCAGTCCGACACCGCGCCGTTGCCTACGGAGTGGTAGACCGCGTTGTTCTTCGTATCGACATAGAACTGCCCCGCGCGGTCGGGGGCTTTCGATGGTGCGCCCTCGCCCGTGACGACGAGGTTGTTGTCGCCCCACACGCCCAGTTTTTTCACCTGCAATTCCGGGATCAGCACTTTGCCCGAGAGCACTCCCACGAGCAGCCTTTCGAGGTGCGCTACGCGCTCTTCGAGCGTGCAGTCCGAGTGCGCGAGGACTTCGGTTATTTCATCGCCCGTGTCCGGTATAGGAGGCGGGGTAGAGCTCTCTCCTATTTCCTCCCCGAGGCGCACTGTGCCGCCCAACTCGGTTTTGATAGGCGTCAACTGGGTTTCGAGGGTTTCCGATGTCACGAAGTTCGGGTCGTTCTGCAACTGCGACAGTTTCGTGGGAAGCTCCGTGCGGTCGGCCTTGCTCTGAATCATCTCCTGCAATGCAAGTGTCAACTTGTCCCAGGATACGGTGTTGTTGAGCAGGGAGGCGCGGATTTCGGAGCCTTCGACCGTAACCTGTATCTCGGAACCGATAGAGCCGACATATACTTTCACGAAGTAAGAAACCGGAATGGAGGATATGGAGCCGTCGGCATTTACGAACTCGATAGATTGGGTATCCTCGTTGTAATGCAGCCCCATCATCTCGATAGGCAGGTCGATGATGAACTTCGCACCGCCCTTTGTCGTGAAGGTCAGCTCGTAGGTTTTGTCGTTGAACTCTGGCAGTCCTACGCAGGTGTTGAGCAGTTCCCGGATGTCGGGATGCGCCGTGGGGGAGGTGTTGTGCCGCTCGATCTGCCCGCTTACGTCCGGGGTGGGAATTTCAGAGATCGCCTTGTCTGTATAGTTTTTGGCTTCGGTCAGTGTCTGCGTATCCCCGCCGGATATGTTGCTATTGAGCTCCTCGGACATAGCGTCAAACGTATCGCCGACATTATTCCATAGTTCTGCCGTCTTAGTGTCCGTGTATGCCTTGCCCTGTTTGAGCGTATCCGCGTCTCCTGCGATTATGCCTTTGTCAATTATGGACAGTAACTGACCGGTACCTTCACCTATTTCCTCTTTCAACTTCTCGACCTCGGTGTCCGTGTACGACTTCGCCTCAGTCAGCGTGCCCGCTGCAGCCTCCGTCAGCTCCTTCTTGGACACCTTGTCGGACAACTCCTGCTTTATCTCCGTGTCGTCGTAGTTGGAGAGCCCGGCCAGCTTCTCCTTCTCCTGGTCGGTGTAGTCGTTCGTCGAAAGCCCTTTCCCTTCTTCCTTGTCGACCTTTTCGGCAAGGGCTTTTGTTGTAGCATCCTGCGACATGGCAATATACTGGCTGTCGCCAGTACTTTGCGCCAAATTCAGCGAAGCCCGCAGGTTCGGGGTGAGATATGACCCGGTTTCGTTTGTTATCCGCAGGATATAACTGTCGTCACTGTTCTCCTCGACTTCGATAGAGGGGGAAAACCCTTTGAGCATCTGCAACAGTGCCACAATAATTTCTGCGGGGAGTTCCGTTTCATCGCTTTTCCCCGGCCATAATTCTATAGTCTCGATACCCGGGATTTCAATATCCATTTTCCCGTCAGGAAATTCGTCATCGGGAATATCCATGTCGAGAATGTAGCCCAATGTTCCGCACCCGAGCCTGTGATGATCGAAAAACACTATTGCCGCACCCGGGAGCGTGTCGACGGGCTTGCAATTGATGTAATTTTCTCCATCGAATGACGCTACGTATTTGTCGACTGTATGTGTCGACGGGGTGCTGAATGTAATACGCCACGGATAATCGGGCAGTTTATCCGAGTTGAAGCGGATAATAAGCCTGAAATCACTATGGTAATTTATGTGTGTAACATTCTCCACGTTACAGGTGTTTGGCGTCATTATTCTTTGGCGGGAATCATTACCGACGTGGTGGCATAGCTGTCGTAATCCTTGCCCAAACTCGCAAATTGGTCTCTGTTGTCCAGGTTTTGATGTATCCACCATTCTGCCGCTTCTGCGGTCATGTTCGCATTGGTTATGACCTTACCTTTGTAGCGAAATGCTCCTTGTTTGAGGACATATCCGCCATTATCTGTGTTGTCCTGTTTCATCTTGATTAAAATGTGCGTTATCGCGTCTTTGTACTTGTTCGGGCAGTTTTGGGAAAAACTGCCAGCGAACGATTTCCCGGTTACCATCTCGTAATGGGATTCTATCGTCCGCTTATCCGAAGCGGTGAGAGAGGCGTTTAACCTCTCCCTGTACCATACTTCGGGATTCATCACGAGGCGGGCGACAAAAGCGAATCAAGTGCCGCCTTCGTAGTCTCGTAGTCCGTCGAGAAGAAGAATATTTGCGGGGTTTTGGCGCCTTCTTCGATCATGTCGACAGTCCAGCCTCCCTGCGTGTCGTCACTGTACTTGTCAAGGGTTGCGTTCTGCCCGACGGCGCCCTGCTCCCAGCCTATGACGGCGAATGCCTGCTCGCCATTCGCTCCCTTGTTGTTGTTCTCGTAGATAATGACGTACTTGTTCTGCTTGAGTGCGGATACATTGAGGGCGTTCGTCGGAGAATCCGCCAGCATGACGATGGGGATGGTCTTGTTAAAGGACATTCCGATTGTGGCGTTCTGATCCTCGTATGTAAGGCCGCTGAAAGGTGTGTTTGAAGGGGCCGAAGCAGTGTATGCCTTCTTTCCGGTTCTGAGGACGAGGGTGCTGATTACGTTTCCCGCAATCTTAGATGCCTTACGGTCGATGTCCTCTTTTTTGATGATGTAAACGATCTTCTCGACACCCTTGCCGTAATCGTCGTTACAGTCATTCAGGATGTTCGCGCCAAGGTTCTCGGCGCATGCGTTTTGTTCTGCCATTTTTCAGCCTATTTAGTTTTACAAAAAGTCACTAATAGAGCTTTATGGCCGCCGACAGATATGTTGGATGTACGCGTCATTTCGTTTTGTCGTCTGTTGCTTACCTCACCATAAGCTCTGATGCAAATATGCCTGTGTGCATTTAAATAACAATGGGGCATACTTTTTTTTTCTACCCAATTTTGCAAGGTTGGATGCTACCTTCACCCGTCTCTGTCCGTTGTCAATGTCTTTTACGAGGACGATAGGAGACGGGAGGTTGAGCAACACCCGTTCCATCATTTGTTCCATGCCCCTCATTCCGTCTCCGCGTTGGGGTAAATTGGATACTTGGATGGCATTGCCACCGCTGGAAACATTCATAGCCGACAATACGGCACCCCAATCATTCACGGCCTGGGCGGTCATAATGGCCTCGCCATTCGATACCCGAGCAACAATGCTATCGGAGGTACCGGTACCGGGGCCTGTAATAAGACCGCCGGATGCGTATTTAGGAACTTCCGTAGATTTAGTAGAGGACAATGCACTGCCTATTGCTGCGACAATGGCAGCGACGCTTGCTGCGGTGGCTATTATATTTGCCGGGAATGGAAGAGCGGCATTCCCTTCCCATGCTTTTGCAATAGCTACAGATTCAGATAATACAACTTGCATGACAGCCATAGCCTTGGCAAATGCAGCATATTTTTCACTTTCCCCACCAAGTTGTTCGAATACATTGGCAAGGTTTCCTGCTGTTTGTGCGGCGAGGCTTAAACTTTTGTGTGTCGTTTCTATCTGAATGTTTGCTACATTTTCCTCCGCTTTTTGAAGATCCATACGTGCTTTAATTCGTATTGCCTGTATTTCTGCGTCGGTCTTGCCTGCAGCCCGATAAACACCTTCCAATCGCTCTATTTGTGCAATTTGCTCTTTGTATATGTTTACCATCTCCATCGCTGCACCTAAATCATTGTCGATTAGATGGGCTTCGCTGATTCTGTTTCTATACTCCAGCTCTTGCTCTTCAAGTTGTTTCCTCAAGTTGCCGGATATTTCACTATCCGTTTTTTGTAGCGCCTTATCTAATTCGGACTCCATCTTAGATACCTCCCGGCCCAAGGCAACTCGCCAGTCTGCCAGTAATTTCGTATATTCCTTGAGGTTATTTGCCCGCATTTTCGCTTGAAGTTCTTCAAGGGTAATAATCCGCCTTACGCTATCGGCTACTTTATCATTGGCTGATTCCTCAATGCCTGCATTTTTAAGTTTATCCGACGCTGCTTTTTGGCTCTCTGCTGATATATTTAGATATGCTTTGGCCTGATCCTCCAAGGCACGAACGGGCGCCATTAATATATCTTGTTCGGCTTTTGTGTAAGGGCGGGTTGACCTCAAATCCTCTCCGTTAGGAGAACCGCCAAAAACATATCTTTGCGTTGTGTACCCCTTTTTTATCTCCTCCTCTACCTTTTGCTGTTCGATCAGCGCCTTTTCATAGGCTTCAGCGGCTAATTTCATCCCCGCAGCCGCTCGTGCTCTCATACTTAAAGCAATTATAAAATCATCCGTATGTGTTATGAGTATGTTCTCTGCATCATTAACATTCGTTACCTTAACCCCAAGGTCATCGAATGCGTCTTTATTATCGACAATAAACTGCTTTCGTGCATTTAGATCGTCCCCTAAAGCCTTCCATTGTATCTGGAGCTCTTTTACCTTGGCGATATGCTCTCCAATTCCATATCCATCTTCTTTCAGTGCATCGTTTATTCGCTCCTGCGCTTCCGCCATTGAAATAGCCGCTTCTTTGGCCGAAAATAGACTTTTAACCCACGATCCGATCTCCTTGCCATACATTGTAAGCGCTGTGATGATCAAAACGATAGCCGTTTGCCACGAGATGATAGACGATATTACTTGTCTGAATACAGGTATTGTCGCCTTTCCTTCGGATCGTAATGCTTTGTTTGCTGCAGTAGCGCGTTTCAGTTCATCAACGAACATCGGCACGTTGTTGGATATGGCCAAGAAAAACTGCTGCAAAGATACGGTAAGCGACGGCATTTCTCTTGCCAGTTGTTGCACTTGAAAGGTAAGAGGATAGAATCCTTTAGCAGCACTTGCATAGTTACCGACGTTGTCCCGGAAGTTAAGTAATGCCGTATTTGCCTCGTTAAGCTCCGTTTGTAGTCCGGCTATCTTTTTGGCGAGATCGGTGCCCTTGGCGGCATTGCGCTCCTCGCGGCTCATTTTGTTATATGCTGCCGTTAGCTTGGCGATGCTGCCTCTGAGTTGTTCGATGCTTCCTTCTTGCTTAACTTCCTCTTTGATATTGGCCTGCATTTCTCGGGTATATGCGGCCATTTCTGTGCGCAAGGCTTTGATGAGTTGTGTTTGTTTGGCAACACCTTCGCTATCCCCTTCTTTTTTGAATTTTTGAAGATTTTCTTTTGCCTTATCAATAGCATCAGACGCTGCCACCCAGCCCTGCACCAGCTCCGAATATTTAAACTGGATGTTAATAATTTTGTCTATCGTATCTTGCTGTGCCATATGCCTCTATATGGTTAAATGGTTAATGAAATCTTATGGTTCCTGCGAAACCTCGACATCGTAGGCCACGTCCTCACTCGATTCGACGTTGCGGTACCGCATCGAGATCGTCCCCTTGCGCAAGTCACCCGTCTCGTTCTTCGAGACGCCGAAGGCTCGTCCCTCGCCCACCGCCACCGTGCCCGGGATGTCCCCGGTGATGGTGCACCATTCCGGCGCCGAAAGCAGCTCCAGGTCGACGTTGCCCGTATTGCGGAGCGTCCCCAGGTGTGCCGTATATGTCCACGGGGATGGCGGGTCGAGCGTAATGCCCGGCGAGTAGTCGTAATAGAGCACCACGTCCGTGTCGTAGGTGTACGCCTCCTTACCCGCCGGGACGGCGATCTGCTGCATATGCACGCGCGAGCCCTCGGCCTGCGCCATAATCAGGAGCGTAAAGCCCTGCGTGGTCGCATTGTCGAAAGTCTCGTGCACGCCGCCCGTGAATTGCAGGTTCTCGTCGCTCCCGTCCGGCTTCACGTACTGAATCACCACGACCGCATCCTCCACCGCCGCGCCCTGCTCGTTCCTGACCGCGAAGTCCAGGTGCAGGGAGCGCGAGCCCGGGTAGAGCGTGACAGTCTTGCGGATCGTGACGGCCTCCGAGCCGGCTTCCACGGGCACCTCCTCCACGGCGGTATTGTAGTCCGCGGCGGTGACGGTGATGCGCGACGTAAAGGCCTTCACCGAGCAGTCCGAATGTCCTCTATCGTCGAGGATGCTGCTGTTCGTGGCCAGCATCGTGTTGGTCTTGCCCGAGCTTTGCAGGTACGTGCAGGTGATCTCTTCGGCGACGACCGCCGAGCCTTCCGCGTCCTGCACGCGCACTTCGGCGGAGATCATACGCGACGAGCGCAGGGGAACGACCCCGGTGTAGGTGTAGTCCGAACTGCCCGAAGGGATAAACCCCTGAATCCAGCCATCGTTGTAGCCGGACTTCGAGGCCGTGACCGTGACGCTCGATCCGCTCGTGGGGATGTCGGCGATGGTATCGTCCACCGCCGAGGTATTCGTATATTCGCGCGTCACGGTTTGGCCCGCCGCGTTCTTTGTCGTGACGGTGACCTTATCGGCCGCGAGGGGGTTGCCGTCCGCGTCCTCGATAGACAGCACGACGTGCAGGTTCCGCCCCGGCACAGGTTCCGAGGCCGTTAGTGCAATCTGTTTTGCCACGGTAGACTGTTCTGTCCCCGCATTGACGGTGAGGGAATCTTGCCACAGGACATACCCCGGAGTGGTTACAGCTACTGTCATTATGAAAGAATCGGTTGTGACATCCCGTAGTGTGTCATTAATATGTGATCCTGATGCCGAATACAAAGTTTCTACGCCATCCGCTTTGGTGTACTTCACATAGACGGATTCCGCCTCCACCGGCTGTCCGTCATTATCCGTGATGGTGATGTCGAGTGTAATATTTCGGCTGGTTATCGGTTGTTCAGAAGTTAACATCAAGGTCTCGTTGATATTGTATTCTGAATTTCCGGCCGGGATGTCCACCTGCTTCTTGCCACTCGTATACCCGGTCTTGGTCGCGGCGAGGCCCAAGGTCATATATTCCGTGGAGGCCTCCAGCGTGACGTCGACAGCACCCGTATCGGCCCAGCGTTCCAGCTTGCTGTCGCCCGACGGAAGGATATACGAGGCCGTAACCTCGTCGGCCGCAAGCGGGGCGCCCTCATTGTCCGTCACCATGAGGTGAAGTTTCAACGGGCGGCTCGCAGCAGGCTCGGGCTCTGCGGGGGCTTGCTGGACGGTAATTGTCCTTATGATAGCAGGTGCTTCTTTAAGGGATGCGATCAAATTTCCGGAGCGAGAACTTGTTGTGGTGTTCTCCTTGACCCCTATGGAAAGGATCCCGTGTGCGAAAGCAATGTTTTCAAACATCCCTGACTGCGAAGATATTTGAAGCGAGCCATTTGTCTGATAGGTGAATACCGTAACGGTCTTATTGCTGCCTACAGCCCGACTGATGTCCGAAGCCGAACCGTTGATGGTCAGATAATAGTCCGGAATAACAACTTCTTTTATAGCCTGCAACTGGATCAGCTGGCACTCGCAGATGCCGTTTTCACCTGTTTCTACCGAATACAGGCCATATGTCTGCCCGAATTGACCTATGTATATGGGCTTTGTATAATCAAGGTTATGCAGATCTATGGCTGTTAACTTGGCCTTTACTGTTATCAGACGCAGTTTGTCCACGGCTTTTTGGTACCCGTTGTATTTCTTTGCGACGATCCCGTTCTCACCACCAAAGCGCATATTTTCTCCGAAATATCCGAACCAGTATAACCCCGTGCTCGTATCGTCGATGATGGCTTGCAGGATTCGCGCCGAGGGTTCGTTGTAGTCCACTGTTTTCCCGTCGTCGGATGTCGTATACATAGGAATGCGGGCACACAGCGCATTGGCATCCGATGCAAGTGGGGCATTTTCGGACGCTGAGAATGGAAGCTCCACGAGTTCGTTCTCCTTGTCGATGTTAACATTCTCGATCCGTATTTCCCCGGCGGTGTCCGTGATCACATCGTCGTCGTTGTCATAATCGAGCGTGTTTTTCTGTGCCAGGTCATCGAGCGAAAATATGGAAGATTCCGGGCGGCTGACATCATGCCGATCATTAAGGATGACTTTGCGGCTCCAGTCTATTGTGCCTCCGTTTGTGAGTTTGGCGTAAATGTCATCTACGCTTATGAGTTTGATTGTATCCGGGGCGTCCTTATCCGGATACGCGAATAGTCCGGCCATAGACATCAAGGCCGAGAGGAAATCTCCCTGCGAAATGTCCGGAAGATTTACCCCGATAGGATATTCGGATGGGAATATCATTTCAATATCGCCCCATAACTTTACAGACCAACTCAAAATAATATCATGCGCTCCATCCGATTGCACATTGTAAAAGTCCTTGAGTTGAATAGATATGTTGCTTATGCTATCGGTGTTTATTTCGTATTCTTTCGGAAAATCTTTTGTGTAAAATGTATATACCGCAGAGGTCATTCCCGAAGTTATTGTTATTGGAGCACTTGATATTTTTAAAATATCCTTACCGCCCCCCTTAACTATAACATGTATTTGTTCTTTTAAACGCCAAGAAGCCCCACTCACCCTGCACGTCACGTTGAAAGTATCTCCTGTCGTATTCGGATTTATACTTAAAAACATATGATTAGCTCCAAGCGTCTGAAATTCTGCCGTCCCATTCATACTGGGATTCGATGGGTCGTATGGCATATATATATTTTTCGGATCGTGGACTATATAATTATTTAAGTTTGATTCAAATGATGTCCGATTCCCTCTTCCATCAGATACGATCCTTGATGCTTCAAAATAATCTACTGCGCCTGAAATGTCGTCGCCGTTTTTTGACACCAAAGGAAGCAATAAAGGATACGTAAGGCCTCCATACAGTCTTTCTTTGCCGTCGATGGTGATGCCATTGTACCGCTCAATAGCCGTAAGTACATCTTGTACTTCGATAGACGGATGCATGTATTCGGGGTTGGCGATACCTTGCCCGAAATCAATGCCGAAGAATCCCATCTGCGGCCTCTCATATCCATACTCCAAGAGTGCCGATGCGCTGTTCCATGGTATCGACCCTATGTTCATGGAATAGAGCGTTTGTGCCAGGTCGCGCAAATTTGCATCGAACAGGGATTGGAAGTTGTCGACATTTCCCCACGTAAGCACTACGCTTATTACGTCCGAAATCTCCGTAATAACGGCGTATCCGGATGTGAACAGCGGGACACCCTCCTGGTACAATCTTGCCGGAAGCTTCACATAGGGTGCATCCGTATAGATGTCGGTGCGTTCCGCATAGCCTATGGCCTTGCGGTTCTTCGGCGTCAGGGGCAAATCTATATTGTACGACCTATTGGACTGTATGATGTCCAGTCCTGAAAATATCGGGCTTTGATATACCAAGGATATATAGTTGTCGCTGGACAGATCGCACAGGATGTCGTTTATGTATAGTTCGTAGTAGGTCATACGTTATAGGTCTTATCGGTAATTTCTACGACTAAATCTTTAAAATAAGCGCCGTTATCTTCGGCTTCTCCCTCCTCTATACTACACCGGCGCCATTGCTCCGTTGCGCTGTCGTAGTAGCTTATGTCGCGCCCGGCGAGGATGGATTTACACAGGTCGTATATATCCTGATCTACAAGGCGACTATGCAGCGTGTATGTCTTTGTGAGTATCTTACTTTGGGCTTCATACGGTTGCAGGTTCTCATTCAGTAGTGAATAGGCATCCTGGATAGATATTTCGTCCCTCGCCGTCTCTATACTCCACCGATATATGTAAGGGATGCCGCCTTTATCCGTCCATTTGACAAGCATCCCATCGGTACACCTATCTATCTCGATGGGAAATTGAAAGATGTTGGCAAGGTTGGGGTTATAGACGCTTATCTCAACATACGTATCCCCATCCCATCTTACCGTCGATGGATTGAACTCCGCAAACGGTTTCGAGGACATGCCACTGGTGACGATGACCCCATTCTCTGTTTCCACCTCTATTTGCTCTGTCGTGAGCTTGGGGATAAAGATGGATTGGGTTATGTTGAACCCGGGGTATACCACGATTTTCCTGGCGGAAGGGTAGTTGGTTACATCTCCCGCGGCGGCATTCTGTGCCGAGATAGGGATTATTTCTTTTTCACAGGTGCCGATAAGAATAGTATTGAGCGTGTGAGTGGCTGATCCATCGCCAAACTCAACTATGAGCACCACATTGTTTATGAATGTTGCCGAATAGTCCGCGGCCAGCGATTCCAATATTGCCGTCAAGGGGAAAACAACGGATTTTCCTACTCCCGAGACATTTCTGGATAGGACTATTGATGTTGCTCCATATGATATTCGCAGCTTCACTTCTGTGCCGTAGTCCGGATCTATGGCTGTGGCTGTAAATCGCACGAAGGTGGATTTCTCCCGTGTGAAGCATATATCATTGGGAAAATCTGCGGTGCCTCCTGTACCGGACAATGTATATCGGATCATAGTTCTATTGTTGTTTCGAGCATTTCGTATATGGATGTGTCGATCACTTCCGTAATTCTTTTGTCGATGTTATCCACGGTTTGCGGCAACAGGTCTTTGATAATCTCGGTGCCCCCTCCCGAGCGGTACAAGATGCTGCCTTCCTCCCACAGCTTCTTGGCCGCCCAATATGCGTCGATGCTTTTGAATTCCAATCCATAGCGTGCCTCTTTGTCGCGTGCCCATTGCTTTATGTTCTGATAGAAACTTTCGAAGCTTCCGAATTCTTCTTGTGCATCCTGCGGAGAGTTACCCTCGTCTATATTCTTGATGTTATGCCGTCCCACAAACGAGACCGTGAACCCTCTGGCATTGCTTTCCACTTGCGACGCCATACTATCTGCCGTAGCGCCGGTAGTCTCTTCCGGGACATTCAGGGAGTTCACATTTTTACCGCTGTTTGTGCGTTTTGTTTGCAGATTTATTGTCACCTGCTCTTTAAGGGTGCTGAATTCCTCGTTACAGATGGCAACCAGCTTTTCAGGGCTGAAAAAGTTCTCTATCTTCGATATGTCCATCAGCAAACATTGTATGTAAGGACGAGTTTTGCCTCTACACCCGCGGCCAGGGCATCCAGTTTTTCAACCACTCCTTGCAGGCTTTCAACCTGCACCTCTATCCCATTTCGACGCAGGTTGTCGATTAATGAAAACGCCATTTGCTCCATGCGATCCGCAATGGGGGCTGCTTCAGTCTGTGTATCCGGCTCTGGCTTCCCGAGTGCATCGAGAAAGTAAAGCGTTGTCCTACGACGACGCCTGTTTGTCAGGTTAGTTTCGTATATCGGCTCCTGGAACAGCCGCAGCATTACGGGGTACTCTTTGACGTAATCCAGCAGGTAATTCGCCTCTTTGATCCTGGCATATAGGCATGTGTTGACGCCGCACTCTTTGGCAGCATCTTCGAATATTTTACTGAGGCTCTTTCTCATCGTCTGCGACTTTTGGATGGTTTGGGCTTGTTCATCTGAGCGAGCTTGCGTTGTGCCATGTTTTTGTCCCTCTCGGCTTCATATGCAAGGTATACGGTCGACCACCTCAGGTGCCATACATCGCTTGGCTGAATAGCACCCCCTACAAGCTGGCAGTATCCTAAGCATATTGTACTCATGCCCCGGTTCTTGCGTTGTACTTGTGCGTTTGCTTCTTGTGGCGTCAGGGGCATTTCGAGCTTTTTCCACGCCTTTGCTACGCCTTTGAGTTCGTTTTGTATTTCAATGAAATAGCGATAAGCGCGAATGAATTGTAGTTCGAGCACCTTTTCTCGGGCAATATCGTATCCTGCTCCCTCCCAGTCAATGCGTTTTGATCCTTTCCCCTTTGGGCTTATTAAACCCAGCATGACGGCCAGAACCTTTACGAAATACTCGTCGGTGGCCTCGATCCTTTCTATGGCGTTCAATTCACCCATCGTTATACCTGCGACGCTTCGGGCCTCGTGCTTCTTCCATCCGAATATGCGACGTTTTTCCTTAACATAGTCAGGCTTGGGTAATGCCGCAATAGATTCGTATATTCGTTTATTGCCGATACCGAATAAGGTGCCGTTCTTTATAATTACTTTCCTGATGGTATCGTTGGGTGATATTTTCATAATCCAAACCTGTTTATCTTTTCAAAAATATCCGACGAATAATCCGGCTTTACGTCTGTTTCGCCGCATAGCGAGCCTGCCAGTTGATGACACTCGTCGACCATCTCGTTCCATAGGGGCACAAGTCTGTACCACGGGGAGGCGGCACGGCTGTTGTCAGTCATTTTGATTTTCTCGCCAGCCATCGTATTGAAGGCAACATGTTCTCGCAGGTAATAGAAATAGACATACTTAGCGATGGGAGACTGTTTTGTGTCTGTATTTGCTATTTTTGCGGCTATTTCAGGATATTTGTCGATATTCTCAGCCACATATATTCCAAGGAGCATCCGAAGGAATTTAGGCTCATACCTGCGTATGCAACTCTCGACATTCCGTACAATCTCCTGTGCGGCGCCAGTCGGGGTGCATCCGCTTTTGACGTCTATTCCCGCAATATATGTGGGATCCTGTTCGAAGTATGTATAGTCTATAAGCATAAGAAAAAAGGGGAGACGCTTTCCGGCGCCTCCCCGCCTTGTTAGTTGGCAACTTTGGTCTTGTACGTGGCTTTGCCCGATTTCACAAGCGTTTCGGCATGCAAGGGCGACACGTTGTACTCTTTGCCTTTCTCGGGCATATAGATAGACTTGCCTGTGCTTACGATAGTTACCCTCTTGGTGAGGTCGATCTTCTTCATATCTTCCATGTTGTTGTTCGTTTAAGTTAATGACTATGCTGCTGCCTCGGCGGTTTTCTCCAGGGCGGCCTGTACGGTTGCGAAGTCGTCGTAGATGACAGACCCGGCGTCGATGGAGTTCTGGTATGAGTGAAGGCGCATTTCGGCGATCACCGTCACCATGTTGTGGCTGAAATCGTCGCCGTCACGGCCCCATTCCAGTCGCAGAGCGCGGTAGGGACGAACTTTCCAGCGCGAGGAATCCATCAGCAGGAACTTACCTGCGGGAATGTTGGTGGTTTCTACAACGGAGATGTTGCCGATGATCTTGCGCATCTCGTCAGTCAGGTAATGCCCGGCGGTATCTTTCGTTACGTCGAAGATCGCCTTGTCGGTCGGATGAAGGAAGAGAACGTCGGGAGAGAAATGCAGCAGGCGAAGTTGCAGAACGCCAGCGCGCACAACGTCGGCAATGTTGGGCATGGAGATTTTCCCGTTGAGCTCCGTAATGGTATAGCCAGGGGCTTTTGTTGTTACGCCGAGGATCTCGTTTCCGGTGCCGGTTCCTGCGATAACCTTCTCTTCCACGGTCTGCATCAAGTCTTGACGCAGCAGGGTGTTCACCTCCCCGCGGATGAAATCCGCATCTTCGAGGATTTCCGTCGAGAGCTTTGCGCGAACGGCAACCTTCTTTGCCGTAGACGTCTCCTCCTCGTATCCCCAGCTCATAAGGGGCTTGATAGTTCCTTCGGCGATGAATGCCGAGCCGCCGTCGGGGTCTTTACGGTTGATCCACTTGATTGTCGGGGAACTTGTCGTGCCTTTCTGCAAGCGGGGCAGGATCGCATTCGGCTCGGTAGCCGCTGCTGCAATGCCCGGCACGACTTCGGTGTTGAATGCCGCGATGGGGACAGCGGCCGTCGTGGTCGTCATGGCTGCTGCCTCGGCCTTCATCTCGATCTCGATACTTACCGTGCGGCCGCCCTTTACGGCGTCGATGTTCTCTTTCCCTGAGAAGAATGCCTTGATCTTCTCCTGCGCTTCATTCTCGGATGAAACGGTGGATTTCTGCATGAGGCTGATGGTGCGCCCTTGCTCTTTGATTATCTCCCGGATCTCGTCGATGGATTTCGTTTGATCGAGAGCGTCTACTTTGTCTTCGATAGCCTTCATTTTGGCCTCGAAGTCTGCTTTGCCGATAAGCCCCGACTTGTATTCATCGAGTATTCCTTTCAGCTCTTTCTTGATGTCGTCGTTCATGTGTGAATTGGTTTAGTTAAACAATGTTTTTCTGACTATTTCGATGATTTCAGTGTCATCCGAAGATTTGTTGCCCAGGATGTTTAGGGCGCTTTTGAGGCTGTTGCAAAGTGCTTCAATCCTGTTTCCCCCTGCTTCCGAAAGGTCGCATTTGCGCAAAATGTTGTTGAGCTCTTCTTGATAGGCAATGATGTCCTCTACGCTTTGTAAGCCCTTGACGTCAAGAGCTGGGGTGAAGGGATTACATCCGGCGAACACGGTGCTGTACTCATACTTGAGCTGCAGCTCCGCGATGTCATCTCCCGCAATAGCATCGTTATGGTTCTTGTTGAGAACCCGGTAGCAGTAGGAGTGTTCGACATCTCGTTTCTCGTCTGCGCAATGCTTATAGTACTCGAATATATCATGGCCAGCGGCCTTACCGAGTATAAGTTTACTCTCTACGAGGGCGTATTTATCCGTTTCCCATCCTTTTCGAGGCGTCCCAACAACATGATCCAAGTCTTGTTTGTGGTCGATGCAGTGTTTGATCCGGGACATATCTGCAAACGACTTAGTAAACGCCCCTTTGCGCACAATGTCTTCTGCATGATCCTCTTCGTTGAACTTTGATATGGCAATGACAACAACGCCCTGATCGCGTTTGATGTCGTCTATACTTCCCTTGAATGATTTTATTCTGTCTTCCATATTAGATTTGATATTTTAATAGTTCGCTTCTACCTTCCTCTGGTGTCATTATCCCTAATTGTATGGCAGCTCCGATATAATTTACGGCGCTGTTCATACATTCCGCCTGGTCTTTCTTCGAGGGCTGGAACATTTCCAGATGGTCGAAGAACGGCATGAATCCGAATCCTGTGAAGCCGTATATCTTGTTGAGCACGCGCATTATATTTTGTGCAGAAGGAATAATGTCATTCACGTAGAATTCGATCTTGGCCTCTCCGAAATTGCTGTAGGTGCTACCTTCTACGTCGAGCAGAATGCTGGGCACCTGATATGTATAAGCGATGTCTTTCTTGCAGTTGCGCTGAATGTCTGTAAGTCCGAGGTCGGAAATAGTGGACGACACAGGGACAAAGGATGCCTTGTATGACGTAATGGCGATCTTGCATTTGTTGCGCATGATCCCGTATTTGTCCAATTGCTCACGGAGCGCTTCCTTGTCCTCTTTGGTAGCTGGCACGATATTATCGACCATCGGATCATCTGACATGAGGGAGAGAATGCCGAGCATACCTCGGTTGACAAGCAATTCGTTTACGGCTTGGTAGGAGGCCAGGAAAGTGTTGACAGGGTACTTGAGGGCGACAAGCCGTGAAGTAGCGCCCCCAATCTTGTTAAGCGCGTAAGTTACGTCGTTTACAACGAACATCTCCTCTTTGGGGATCGTCAGGTTTATCCCACCCCCAAGGTTTATGGTGTAATCACGGATGTCGGAGTTGGGTGCAAACGAAGATATGGAGGATGGCGCCTCGTTTTCCGTAACCATGAGGTTAGGTATTACATACAATTCGAAATCACCCTTAATACCTACCAAAGGCACCTTCACTATGTAAGCCTTGCCGAATATCTGAGAAAAGAACTCGATCATGCAAACGAATTCCGAAAGGGTTTGGTAGGGATTGGGGTGGTTAATCCGCTCGAACTCACGCGGCTTTTCAATATCTTCCCCTTTGTCGTCTTTCGCCCAATACCGGGCGTCCGATATGGCAGATACTTTCTTCGTGATGATAGAAGCTAAAATAGAGCATGACGCGAATGCGCGCGCCTGCCCGTCCGGTGTGGAGGTGTCGATAAACTCATCCTTCGTCCCGAGCAGATTTTGCCAGTCCCGCAGGTCTATGTATAGGCTTTGCTGCGGGTCTCCGGTCTTTTCGGAACATTTAGACATCTTTATTTCGTATCCAAGGAGTTTCATGCGGCAATATGATTGCGGAATGCAGTCATCACGACGTATCGGGCTGCATCCCAAAGGTGATTATTCTTATCTACGGGTTTATTTATCGCCAGCCCGTTTATAGAATCCCACACATAGGTATTGGCTTCGTTTTTCATGTTCTTGGTCTTGACGCAGTGGATGCGGAAGTTTTTCATGTAGGATATACCGATGGTAATACTATCCTGGAATTTCTTGGCCTTGATTACATTCAACCCCCGAAGTTGAAGGGAACGCACCATGCCTTCCGGATTCTTGGCGTATTTATCCGCGCTATCTGCTATGGCATATCCGTGTTTACCGATAATTGGGGCCACGATGTTATACAATACCTCGGGATCGTCTACGGGCGAATAAAAGCGTTCATGCAGATATAAGTCACGCCCTCGCACTCCGACATGAATAATAGCCGTCGGATCATTTGTGAAGCCGAAGTCGATGCCATAGGCTGTATATTCCAAATCGTCCGGAAAACTGTCGATCCAGTCGATATTGGGGAATATCAATCCTTCCTGCGCCGCGCGCTCCCCGAGACCGTATACCTTCCATCTGAATTCGTCGGCGGTTCCTGCTGCTATATTTTCCGGCGTGGGTTCGTAACTTTCGATAGTCCTGCGTACGCTGTCAGGGCAGAAAGGATTGTCCTTGTAGGTTGTTTTGGTGAATATGGTATCCGGCTGCCCTTCAAGCTCAAAAACCCAGTGTTCCGTATACTTAGGGTTCCAGTCGCCGATAATCATGGTTGTACAACGCATCGTGATATTATTGAACTGCGCCGGCGATATGTCGTCCAACATTTCGTTGAAGTATATGATGTCGCAGTCGTGCCCCTCCTTCACATCCATCTTGTCAAGTCCACGGAACCGGATGATGCTGTCGCCTATGTGGTATTCGGGGAGTATCTTCTCGCTATACATGCTGTCGGGATCATATATCCCGCGGCATTGTAGTTTCTTCTTGAAGTCTCCCAATGCCTTTTCCTTGCAGTCTTGCAATGTGGAGCGGTAGACATAGATTTTATATGCACCATCTCCCGCAGCACAGATGTCATACAGGAAGTCGAAGGTGTCGAAAGTCTTCCCCGAACGGGAACTCCCCTCGTTGAATATGCGTAGTACGACGCCTTTATTGCGGTACTTGCGGAAGAAGTACAGCATGATCTTGTAGACCTTGCCCCGATATGTGCGTGCATCAAGCTCCATTTTCATTCGTGCTTTGTTTGCCGATGGACTGGATGATAGATGCAGCTTCCGGATCAAGTATGACTTGTACCGTCTCCCGAGGCTTGTTGATGCTCTCGCCGTTGGTGGTTATATCCTGTTTGTCGGCGAGTTTGAGAACACGTGTAATGACGCCGGAATCGTATATGCCAGCTATTGCGCCCGACAATTGATCGGCTTCAATTTCTTCGCGCACGCGCGCAATGATGTGGAAAAACTCCTCCCTTTTGCCGTAATCAAAAAATGTGTCACGGAGTATTCCCGCATATACACAGAACCCAACAATAGTTTTAGGACGTTGGAGTTCGAGGTCTACAAGGCCATGTTTTGTGGGCACTTGTTTTATGATTGGATTGTTCTTTGTCCAATTGGCATATTCCTCAAACTTGACTTCGAGAGCTTCAGGTGTATATACGCAAGGACGGCCCACTTTGCGGGTGGGCTTGATGGTGTCGTTCGCCTTTGTGTCTTTTACACTCTTTGCCATAAATGAAGGTCTGCCGACGGATGCGCCAACAGACCTTCTGCTACGATAGCAATGTACTTTCGATGTTTGGCCGTTGCCTGCATCCTCACAGGCTTACAATGCAAAGATTTCGACGGATATTTAAATAACAATGGGAAATGATGAATTTTTTTTCAAAAAATATTCTTGGGTGGATTGTTCTAAAGGTTTGTGTTTTCCCCATAGAGAAATCTTGCTTAGGTGGGCTGTATTGGTCAAAAGGTACAAAAAAGCCCCGGTCATACGGCCGGGGCTGAAAGGTAGGGGAGGGATTAAAACTTCTTTGTCAAGCTGATTCCTGCGCCATAATCTGATACGGTTAAATTATGTCCGATTTCTATTCCTTGGGCGTACTCCTTATGCAACCCCGTTAAAACCACTACAATTCCGATTACGGATGTGCCTGCACATACAAATCCGACCGTGCGCTTTGTCTTGGCAAGAGACGATATTTTTTCTACATCAGATTCATTAGCTATCTTATTGTCGATTATTGAGCTGGTAAGCATATATGTTGCAGCGGATGCGCCTATCATTGACGACCCGATAACAGTATTCAAAGGTGTTAATTTCCATTTAAATGATCTTCCTTTATTGTCAAACTTAGATATGTATGCATTGCGGTTTCCAAAACTTTTTGCAAGGAAAGGGCTTGACACATTGTCATTTTGCTTATTAAGAATATTGCTTACATACCATTGGTCAAGCATTTTTACCGTTTTTTGTCCGTATTTTTTGACTATTTGCTCCTCACTTACATACTGCATTATTTTCGGATCAAAATATACACGGCGTCCATGCGATGTTGTTACTAATCCTGGAATCCTGTTTATTTCTGCTATTTCCTGCGCTTCTTTTATGTCGTATTTCTTTGGTGCTTTATCTTGGGCAAATGCCACTCCTGAGAATAAAAGAATAATGAGTGCAAGTAAAATTTTTTTCATAGTGTTTAAATTTTTGGCCTATATAACTTACCCCCCCCCGAAAACTCGGAGAGGGGCATTATTTACTTTGTTATGGGGGTGAATGTCCGTATCTGTTATTCTCTATCCAAAAATCCCCCCCCCTCGTCTTTTTGTGCTATAATGAGCTGATGCACAAAATATTAATATATCTGAAAAGAACATTTTTTAGCCCATCGCAAAATTGCCCATTTTGAAAGGAGGGTGTTCGCCTCCTTTCGGGTGCAATCTGCACGATGACGCGTCACAGGTTTTCCGTTAATTCATCTTGCTTTTTTTCGACTGCACCCATTCTTCGAGAGAGGACTTCACCATCACCCTTCTGAGTTAATCGTTCAATGATTGCAGTTTGGTTCGCCACTACTGCAGTCACTTTTGCGAGCTGCTCTTTCAGGGTGTTGATGTAGTCCTGTGTAAGTGGATCCATCTCCTGAATTATTGTTGAGTTAGTAATAGGGTTATCTTTTGGGGTTTCCCCGGTTTGGTTTTGAATGATATATCTTGATATTATATCGCCATATTTAACCTTTAGCCTTTCTATATGCTCCTCTTTTATTTCTCGTTTCCCATTCATCATTGCTGATATCTGCGATTGAGCTACACCTATAACTTCGCTTAAATCTTGTTGTTTAAGCTGCATGTCAAAGGCAAACTTCTTAATATCTAATAACATATGGAAATTGACAATATTATAATAATTATTTATACAAAATATCTTTATAAATCTTGATAATATCAAGATAAAATATCTATATTTGCAATGTGAAACCCACAAAACTGATACAAATATACGATTTAAGATGAAAAACGCAAGCGTGGGGACTGAATATTTGACGATTGTACCTTTTTGAAGGTATTGGTTCTTTGAAATAAGGTAGGGAGTAAAATTTAGAGAGGGCGGGATACGCCCGCCCTCTCAGGGTTATTTGCTGATGGGCTTAACCGTCGTTCGGACGGTCGTGCGCACCTGCGTCCTAACCCGGATGCGGATTTTTGGCATGATGCAAAATGTTTAAGGGTTAAACATCAGAGCTTGCGCCCTTGCTCGCTTTGAGCCCCCTTTATTCCCATTGCGAGCGCATATACCCTCCGCTTATAGCTCGGTTTTACTCCTACCTTATTTATTGGTTCTTTGATGTCAGGTTTTTTATGGTTTCGGCTTGAAGGCGGATAGTCTCCTGCTGACTGGAAATTAACTCTAAAAGGTTGGATAGTGACGCATCGGATTTCGATTTAGCGCGCATATCACCATTGCCCGTAAGCAGCCAGTCACGCGATATTTGCAAGTAATCTGCAATCACTTCCACAGTCTTAATACTGGGCTTTGTTGTTGAATTTGCGAAAATACGGCTTAATGTCGCCTGAGATACATTGGTCTTAGCGGAAAGTTCATAAGGTGTAATGCCTTTTTCTTCAATTACTTGCCGCAATCTTTCTCCGAAACTCATAAATTAATCATCAAATTACTTGCAAATTAATTTCAATATGCTTACATTTGCATTGTGAAAACGAACAGTTAAGGCAAATATACAGTTTATAAGGGACAACGCCAAGGTAAAAGTCGGATAATTTGAAGACTTACCTTGAATAAGGTAATAAAAACGGACAACGCGATGAAAGCAACTTACAACAAATCGAAGATCATGAAGAACGCCTGGTATCTTAAAAAGGTACAGCCGGGCAAGAGTTTCGGGGAGTGCCTGCGCAAGGCTTGGCGCAACGAGAAGTTGGCGATGCTGACCGCGAAGATCGAGAACCGCCCGACGGAGCAGCCGAAGGCCACGGAGTACCGCCCCGAACTGCTGAAAGTGCCGACAGGTTTCTATGGTGTCCGAGGAATGTACTATGGTGACTAAAGCACGATGCAATATGAACGAAGTAATTCAATCGACTGACCGCTTGACGGCACTACTCGAGGAGCAGGCCGCCTGCATTGAGCGGATCATGGCAATACTGGACAAATAATATGAATATGAATACTGCAAATCAGCGCGCTATAAAGTTGCCGTTCCAAGAATATGTTTCTACACTTGGGAAGACTCGCAAAAGTAAGTTGTGGGCAGAAATTCGGCTTGTGACAGGAAAGGACAAGACAACAATATGGCGCTGGGCGCACGGACGCACCCGTCCTGACAAGTCAGACAGGGATAACATAGCATTCTGTGTATATAAATTCTCTGAAAATAGGTTACCCGGCGACGCATTATTCCCAGAAGATTATCCATACAAAGGTACCCATGCAAAGGTTAAATAACGTAGAGTTTTTTAACTCACCCGAAGGAGAGGTGCAGATCCGCGATGAAAAGGGAGTGCGCACCTACATGGAAGAAGATAAAGAGCTTACGGATGCTTTGTTCTCGGTCATTGAGCTGGATTACCCCAAGGCATTCAAGGCGTTGTCGGAGATTTACAACAAGAGTAAAGCGAACGCCCCTTACTTCAAATACAGGTGTGCCCACCGATTCATCCGCTGCAACTTCGGGATGTATGATAAAATACCCGATATGGACGAGTTCGGCCGGTTCAACTTCGAGAATGTTGCTTGTCCGCTGGTGGGGGAGTGCAAATACTATAAAGTAATCTGTAACCCAGAGTTTAATACTAACCTGACAATGCGGGAGAAAGAGATTGTCCGCCTCTATAAAGAGGGATATAAGACTGAACGGATTGCCGAAATACTGTCACTCTCCCAGTTGACGGTCGAAACACACAAACGAAACGCTATGCGTCGCACAGGGGCGACAACGCTTGCCGAACTCGTGATATGGGCTAACAACCACGGACTTTAAACACAAAACATACCCACCATGAAAACACTTTATCTCTGGGTTTCAGACAAAGGCTGGACACCCTTTCAGTACAATGAACTTTCTGAATTATCCTCCGAATTTGAGGCGCGCAATATCAAACTGGGCGACGAGTGCAAACTGGGCAACTGGTGCAAACTGGGCAACGAGTGCAAACTGGGCAACTGGTGCAAACTGGGCAACGGGTGCGAACTGGGCGACGAGTGCAAACTGGGCGACTGGTGCGAACTGGGCAACGGGTGCAAACTGGGCTACAGGTGCGAACTGGGCAACTGGTGCAAACTGGGCAACGGGTGCGATGTTCCGAAATCGCTATTTATCAGCGCCTCTCATCATACAGTATCCTATTGGGGTGAGGATGTTATTCAAATAGGATGCAAACGCTACACCATTTCCGAATGGCAGAAGCATTTCCGAAAAATTGGCGAGGCCAAAGGCTATAGTCCCGAGCAGATAGAGGAATACAAAGGGTATATAAACCTGATCGCTACCATGCACAAGACGTGGAAGGTTGAGAAGGTAAAGGACAAATAACAGCACGAGGTGTGTAGCTCAAAGGTAGAGCGGTGCAGGGATGCGAAATAGAAGCACAGAGGTTGAAAGACCTTGCATTTCCGGGCGCAGGTTGCAGGTTCGAATCCTGCCGCACTTCCAAGATAGCCACCGCATAGGTGAGGGGTTTGATTGCTGGCACTAACCCCGCCGCAAGGCAAAAGCGATCCGTTAGGCCGATAATAGCGTCATCGGCGGGCCGTGGGCAAGGCTCAAAGTGATAGCCCCGCAAAAGCAAATAGCCGAATGCGCGAAAGACTGGCATAGGCTTCGAGCTGCGATGATATGAGCGGCGAGAACCACCGGGATAAATCAAGCATTATTATGCCTGGTGTGGCTTGACCGCCTATCCAGGCTCTATGGCAGGCCTTGCGCACCGTTCTTTCAGCAGTGGGTTATTTCATTTTAGGCGTGAGGTCTGCATCTTGCCCGCGTGCGCTTTTCGGTGGCGCAGTTTTGAAATGGAGTTTAAAGTTACAGTGCGCGCGGGCTTATTTGCAACACCTTAAAACAATTATACTATGGAGAAGAACACTTTGAGGAAGAGGAGATTTCTATGCTTCGACCTGACGCCCAGGTGGAAAATGTGGAACCGGATCGAAGACCTGGAGGTGCGGCTTGCTACATGCCTTTGCGAGCGCAATGAAGCGGATGGACGCCTTATCGAGCGGGAACACGAGGTATTGGCGCTCACTCAAGCACGTGATACCCTGTACAAGCGCATCGACGAACTGGAAGGCAGGCTCAGGAAATTCGACCGTACCCGTGGGAAAAGCGGCAAATACATCAAAGGCCATGAAACACGATCCTCAAAATAAAATTCTGGCCTATCTCAAGGCCGGCGGCAGGCTGACTGTCCGCAAGGCTGAGAGGCTGTACCACACAACGGAGCTGCGCCGGATCATCAGTCGGCTCCGGAAAATGGGATACTCCATTTGCTCGAACAAACAGAAGGCCGTTACGGAAGACGGGCGGCCGACGCAGTTTAACGAGTACTATATGCCACAGGTCGCGGATTCCTGCCAATAGTCCGCAAATCGCATTTTAAGTTTGGTATTTGCCATTGGCCAGCTGTGAAGCCCGCGGATGGTGCACCGCCGAGATCGAAGCCCTGCGCGGTAGCGTGGGTGAGTGGAGATGTCGGCGGTTTTTATTGAGCTATGGTGTAATGGTTAACACACCGCCCTTTGGAGGCGGTACTCCCGGTTCGAATCCGGGTAGCTCAACGGGGTTATAACCCTAATGTTGTGAGTTTGATCGGGCGCTTGGGCGTCTGTCACAACGGAAGCTGACAGAGGGTATATCCCTCGACAATCCGAGGCTGCGTGAAGGAAGTAGCAAGGCCGAGGCGGGCTAAGCCCACGAAACGGGAGATAAAGAACGCAAATCGGCGGCGCGAAGCACAGTAACGCCGCCACCGCGGGGGCAGTAAGAAGCCCCCGCTTCTTTTGGATACAATCAAACGACCATGAATAAATATCTTCAAGAGCTCAAAGACAAAGGACTGGTGCCTTTACGGCTCGACAACAACACGGTGCTTTGGGTTACACCCGACAAGGCCAATGAGAAGTACAAAACACGCTACCTCAAGAATGCCGAGAGGTCGCGGAGGATGGCATTGAATTTAGATTAGTTATGAATTACGGATTACCTTATAAGGGTTCTAAGAATAGTATTGCGAAATGGGTTATTTCGAATCTTCCCGCGTCGCATACGTTCGTGGATTTGTTCGCCGGAGGATGTGCGGTAACTCACGCTGCCATATTGTCTGGTAAATTCGGACGTTTCATTGCAAACGATATTACGGAATATCCCCAAGTCTTCCGTGATGCCATCGATGGGAAATACCGGAATGAATGTCGATGGATCAGTCGGGAGGATTTCCTCCGTCTCAAAGATGACGACCCCTACGTGCGTCTTTGCTGGAGCTTTGGGAACGATATGAAGACATATATGTATGCTCCGGAGGTTGAGCGGTTCAAAAAACACATGCACGCGATATTTTCCGCGGGAACGCCCACGAGCGCGCGGTTGGCATGGAAAGGATTTGTCCGGGAATTTGCAAAAGTCCGTGATAAAATAGGAGAGCTGACGCAAAAGGTGCTGAAGTTGTGCGCAGCGTGCGACGTGGCACCTCAATACAATGCGGACGGCACATTGAATACAAAGGCGATACATACAGATGTTTTTCGGGTTAAATCAGCGTATTTGCGAAAATATTTACAGAACGCCCTGAAATTATCCGGTCTTACGCAAAAAGATGTCGACCGACGCCTTGGGAATTATATGGGTAGGCATTATTTTAGCGAATCTCAATGGATGTTGCCATCCTCTGAACAATACGAGAAGTTGCAAGAAATTTTACCGGCGTTAACTATTCCGTGGGCGCCCTTAAACGAAAGTCTGCAAAGTCTGCAAAGTCTGGAAAGACTGGAAAGACTGCAAAGTCTGGAAAGTCTGCAAAGTCTGGAAAGTCTGCAAAGACTGGAAAGTCTGCAAAGTCTGCAAAGACTGGAAAGACTGCAAAGTCTGGAAAGACTGGAAAGTCTGCAAAGTCTGGAAAGACTGAAACTGTCCCGAAAGGATTACAGCGATGTTGCTATACCGCCGGGCGCGACGGTATACTGCGACCCGCCGTATGCTAACACGTCGGGGTATATCGACGATTTCGACCATGAACGATTTTATAGATGGCTGCGCAGCATGGAATTCCCGGTGTTCGTTTCGGAATATTCCATGCCGGACGACTTTATATGCTTTGCGAGTATTGACAAAGCATGCACCTATTCATCATCAAAAACGATAAAACGCGTAGAAAAGATGTTCGTACACGAGCGGTGGGCGGATGCTGTGAGGCGTCCGGATGATAATGTTCAGGGGCGGCTGTTCTAATCCTCCCTGCGTCGCAATAGTATTACCGCCATAGTAGTATTGTCGGCTGGCGTCCTATCTACGAATAACCCCTAAAAGTAAGAAATTATGGATGACATTACCCGCGTCTGCCGCAAATGCGGGCAGGAAAAGCCGTTGGAAGAGTTTGCGAAGAATAAGGAATGCGTATTAGGTCATAGCCATATTTGCAAACAATGCAAGGCGGAGCAGTCCCGTAAGTGGCACGCAGCCAATTTCGAAAAGGCGCGGGAAAATAACCGTAAGTGGCACGCAGCCAATTTCGAAAAGCGTCGGGAGTATGCCAGAAAGTATTACGCTGCCAATACCGAAAAGGTTCGGGAAAAAAACCGCAAGTGGCGTGCAGCTAATCCCGAAAAGGCTCGGGAAAGTTCCCGCAAATGGCGCGCTGCCAACCCCGAAAAGGCTCGGGAACGTTTCCGCAAGTGGTTCGCTGCCAACCCCGAAAAAGGGCGGGAGCGGTCTCGCAGGCATTGCGCCGGACTGACTGACTGTTATTTGAGAGGGCAATTAAAACAAATGGGCATCCCTATCACCCCCGAAACGATCGACTACAAACGTATCCAATTAAAACTATACCGAGAAATTAAAAACCAACAAAACGATGAAAGAGATTAAGAACATCCGGGAATTGACGGCCGATTTGGGCCGCGTGTATGCCGAGCTTCGTGAACGAAAAATAGAAATCAAGGAGGCATCGGAGATTGCGAACATTGCGGGCAAGATCATCAACGGCGCAAAAGCCGAGATGATGTACCACATTGCCCGTAAGGAGAAGCCGTCGATACCTTTTTTCGATGCCGATGGCAAATAATTTTGCAGATTCGGAATGAATTCCTATCTTTGCCGTTGCGAACCGGTGTATTACACCAAACATATTTCAAGTACATAGAACGCCTAATTATTCATGGCGTGTCCCTTGGTTGCTTCTACTGGTTTGGCGTAGTAGCATCGGTTCGCAAAACTCAATGGGGGCACGCCTTTTTCGTGTCATATTATTAACTAAACTTTTAACAACCGTATGCGAACCGATGTTAAAAGTGGTATCCGGGTAAATCATACCCCGACCACACCGCGCGCTAAGAAAAGCCGCACCGTATTCTACCGTTGCCATCTCAAGGCAACCCGACCTATGTTTTCATCTGATAAGGTCGATTACACCAACGTTATCCGCGCCACCAGCGAGGAACATGCTTTAGGTTGTTTCCTCGCCCAGTTCCGCGTGCTCTATCCCGCGTATGCTGTCGTTGTCGGCACCATACTCGTAAGCAGGGTATTCCCTATCAAGTCCAACCGTTAAAACTGGCCGCTATGGCACATCTTATCACCTTATTGGCGTTCATCGCGCCGATTGCCGTGGTATTCGGCTGGGTGCTATCCAATCAGCACCGCGCAAAGGAGATTGGAAAATTGCTAACCTTAATATTCGAAAGCCATGAATGAGTTTACGGAAATCACGGTTAAATGCGTGTGGACGATGATAAAGGGGCGCATTTGGCGAGCCCAATACCGCCTGCGGTCAAAGGCTGTCCGGACACAATCCAAGGCCATCTACCGAGCATTGAAGAACGAGAACAAGCCCCGTATTTACCGGGTTGAAATACGATAGCTCATGGACACGCAATTATTACACGACAACCACGTCCCCGGTGCTGACGTTCGAAGAGTATCATGATATTCCGAGCGAGCACATCAACGGTGAGCGGGATAAGTTCTCGGAGGTTGCCTCAAGGCTGGTCGACATAGACCTGAAGCTGATATACCATGCTTTCCGGGAGGCTATCAGGAAAGATCGTCGTGGTGATGAAGACGGCCGGGTCTATACGGTTGCATACAAAATCTACGACATTCAGGCGAGGCATCACTATATGCCTGTTTATGAACGCCGATACGACGTCTTCGCCGGATGTTTCGAGGAGGTGCAAACCGGGTATGAAGACAGCATCGAGGTTATTAATGTCACCGATATTGACGGCCGGATATGGCCCGGACATATGGCCCGGTTGAAAAATTACGCAAAACGAAACAATTTATAACAATGAGGACAATCATTGAAGTTGCCATTGGCAACATTACCATCTTTAGCGCGAAGTACTCACGACGTCTTGCGGATAAAGAAATCCATAAGGTTGTGCGTGAAGGGTGCATCGGCATCGACCGGAGCAAAGCCGTGATAACCATTAAATACGAGTAGGCTTATGAAAGAGTTAATCGCTATCCAGTCAGAATTGAAAGCCCCCAAGGGGCAGTATAACAGTTTCGGGAAATACAAGTATCGGAGCTGCGAGGATATTCTCGAAGCAGTCAAACCGCTGCTCAAAGCGCATGAATGCGCGTTGAACCTTTGCGATGACATTGTCAATGTCGGCGATCGCTACTACGTGAAAGCCACGGCGCGCATCACCAACGCCTCCGGAGAATCGGCGACGGCCACTGCTTTTGCCCGTGAAGATTTCGACAAGAAAGGAATGGATGGGGCACAAATCACCGGTACAGCGTCGAGCTACGCTCGCAAATATGCCCTTAACGGGTTGTTTTGCATCGACGATACAAAAGATGCAGACACGGACGAGCGGCGAACCGAGAATACCAACCGGGCAGCTGCGCAAAGTGCAAAAACTGCACAATCCACTGAGACCCCGGCCAACGCTCCGGCACCTGCCCGCAAACGAATTACTATGGAACACCTGGATGACCCTATCACCTGCGATCAGCTGCTGAAATGGATGTACGGGTTCCTCACGACTGACAACTATGCCGCAGATTTTGACGCAGGGGCACGCCTGCTGAAATACCGCGACGCCGATGCCGAAGTCGTGGATCGCTTCTCGGCGCTCTTCGAATCATATCGTCAGGCACGCAAAAATGCAAAGTGATATGGAAGCACAGGTAATGTTGCTGCGGGAATCGACGCCCGCCGCCGAGCTGGCCGCCCGGGCTATCTCCTCGGTTGTAAACGGGGAGGTAGACCCGATCACGGCTCACATCAATATCAGCCGTATGGAGGCCGCCATCAAGCTCTTCAAGGAGAACACCTACGTGCGCGACATCACGCTGCGGGAGCTTGCCAAATACGGCAAATCGCACCAGTTCGGGGACTGCCGGCTGGAGGAGGCCGAATCGGGCGTAAAATACGACTATTCGATGTGCGGCGACAGCCGGCTGAACGATATGTACAAGACGCTGGAAGCCCTCAAGGCCGACATCAAGGAGCGCGAGGAGATGCTGAAAAAACTACCGCATACCGGAATGGCAGACCCCGATACGGGGGAGGTTCTTTTCCCTCCAGCCCGTAGTAGCAAAACGACCATCAAAACCACTTTCAAAAAGCAATAAACAATGGCAGAACTGATTAACGTGTCGCTGTGTGTCAGCGACATTCCCAAGGACAAGATTTTTGTTGCCGAAAACGGCAAGAAGTACATCGGCATTTGCGTATCTGAGCTCCGCGAGGTTGACCAGTACGAGAATACGCACTGCGTGTTCATCCGGCAGTCGAAAGAGGAGCGCGAACGCAAGGACAAGCGGACGTATGTAGGCCGGGGCAAGGCGGTGGTATTCCGTCCCTCGGAACCCACTCCCGACCAGGTTGCAGATTTGCCGGTCGCCGGAGATGTGGATGACCTGCCTTTCTAATGTAGCGCCGTATGGTTTACGATCTGAGCACCGACATCGACCGGGAGCGCTTCAAACATCGCGTTAATGCCTTGTATGGCCGACGTGCGCTTGTCGAGTGTTCAGAACGGAAGCCACAGCGCACGGGGAAGCAAAACCGATATCTCCATTGTATTCTTGGCGAATTCGCCATGCAAACCGGGAATCCGATAGGATATGTCAAACAGGAATATTTCAAACGGCTATGCAACCCGGAATTATTTGTGCGCGTCGAATACGACAAGCTGATGCACAAGGAGGTCGAAAGGCTCCGGTCAAGTCGTGACCTTGATACAGGAGAGATGACTACAGCAATAGATCGGTTCCGTAATTGGGCTTCAATGGAGGCGGGCATCAACTTACCAAGCCCCGAGGATAATGAATGGATCTCTTTCATCGAGCGGGAAATGCAACATCAAAAAGTGTGGCTGTAACACGGACATAGAATGAATTACTTAGACCTGATACGAAAATTTTGGCAACTTGATGCAACGTGGCAATTTGGCTGCTGTGAATCGAGGCTTTACTTCTACCTTGTAGAACAAGCGAATCGGTTAGGCTGGCCGGATAACTTCACGCATTCCGACGCACGGACGTCGATCAATGTAGGGGTGTCACCTAAGAGCTTGCGCGCCGCCAAGAATCGTCTTATGCAGGCTGGGTTGATCTCATTCTCCGGCGGCGGAAAAGGTCGTGCCGATAAATGCAAATACACTTTTAGGTGTTCAAATTTACCACCTATAGTACCACCTAACGGGACACCTAAAGGTACACCTAACGGGACACCTAAAACAGAGGATACTTCTTATATAGAAGATAAACTAAACCAAACATATAATACCCCCTATAATCCCCCTTTGCAGGGGGAAGAGGTTACGGGCATCCCCGAAGAGTTCGTAACTCTTTGGGATGGGTTTAAGGGAAAACGCAAGTCGCTTGCTGACGACTATAATGACTTTTGCAAAAAGACGGATGGTTTGACCGTTGATTATGTTAAATTAGGATACCATGCCCAGCTTGCAAAAAACGTCTATTTCCAGACGTGGCTAAACGACTTTTTCCCGAAAAAATTCCGGTGCACGCTTGACACCTCCGTTGTCGAACCTACGTTCCAACCCATTGTGGCGGATTGGCTTGCCTACAAGTCTGAACGCGGACAGACCTATCGCCAGCGGGGCTTCGAGAGCTTCTATGCGCGGCTTATGGAACTTTCCGGGGGCAATGCGGATACTGCCCGAGGGATTATCGAGCAGTCCAAGGCTAATAACTGGGCGGGGATATTCCCGCTGAAAACGACAAACGACTATGGCAGAAATGCAGACAATCGGGTCGCTCATTGCGACATTACCAGCGACGAGTTCATGCGCCGTTGCGAAGAGCGGGTCAGAGCGCGCCTTGCTCGCACAATGGCGCGGGAAATGGGGACGGACGGCGGCGGTGATGCTTAAGCGTTTTAACCCCGGCGTGCAGCGCTATTGCGCCGCGAATATCGACCGTTGCTTCACGGGGGATGCGCCTTCCCTGCGTCAGGTGCGGAAAGCCTACGGTGGGGATGCGCTCGATTCGTGGCTGGATATTCAGCTCACCGACCTCGTGAACTTCTGCGGCGTGAAAGGCAAGGAGGAGTTTTCACGCATCACGGACGCGGTGGCGGCGGTCATCGCCGACAACTTCGGTTATCTGAAACTCTCGGAGTTGATGCTCTTTTTCCAGCGTTTCAAGGCGGGGCATTACGGGCATTTCTACGGAACGGTAGATCCGCTTGTCATCACTGAGGCGTTGCAGGTGTTTCTCGAATACCGAGCCGACCGACTGGCACGCATCGAACGCGACCGCCACAAAACCGAGAAGCTAAAGAGGGAGGAGGAGCGCGCCGAGCGGGAACGCCGGGGCGAGCTGCTGACCGCCGAGGAGTGGAAAGAGATAGGATGGCTTTTTAATCTATGAACTAACTATGACGTATATAGGCATTGATACGGGAGTACATACAGGCTTCGCGGTATGGCATTCGGACACAAAATACCTCGCGGAAGTGAGTACCATGACGATCACCCAGGCAATGGAGCGCGTGAAAATGATCTCCGACATTCGGGGCAAAGATAGTATTCGACTGTTCATCGAAGATGCTCGCCAACGCAAATGGTTTGGCAATACGGGACGAGAGCGCCTGAAGGGAGCCGGAAGCGTTTGTCGAGATGCATCAATTTGGGAGGGTTGGTGCAAGGAGCAAGGCCTGCAATATCGGATGATTGCTCCTAAGAATAATCGTACTAAACTATCCGCAGCACAATTCAAAGCTCTTACGAAGTGGCAGGGAAATACCTCGGATCACTCAAGAGATGCCGCCATTTTAGTATTTGGCAGATAAGTTTTGCAGTCACGCCAGTCCCCTCAGTTAACCTTTAACGAATGATAAAATGAAAGTCATAGTCACCTTTTCGGGAGGCAAGGACAGCTGCATGAATTATTACGGATTATGCGAATAGATGGTTACCTCCGCAGTATAAGTTCCACGTCCCAGCCGTCGGAGAGTATATTTTGAAGCTGATGAACGTACCGCACCTGACATACCCGCTCGCCAAGCCTGCCGATGGATATGTAGAACTTATCCACGGCTCGGTCGACATAAAGGTTATCGACGCCGTATTTGACCCACCGCACTGCATTACGGCGCATGCCGAGCCGCTGGAGCATGTCGGTGGACAGGGGTATCGGTTCGATCCGGTCGGCGAGGATGTACGACACCTTGCCGGTGATCCGGTCGGTATGGGCGTTGATCCCCTTGGGGAATACGCTTGTCACGGCAATTACTTTCCCGGCGTGAAGAACGTAATTGCCAATTCGTAAAGAATCGGTTTTCATAGTCACAAACAAAACGAAATAAAACAGCAAAAATTATGACAGACCAAGTAACGAGCATCGAGCAGTCGAAGCGGCTGATCGAGCTGGGAGTGCCCGCGGAGAAGGCGAGCATGGCATGGATTGTAACAGGGAGAAGTACCTACAATCTCAAGATATGGAAAACTGATGCTGAAACAAAAGCTATTCTACATCAAAAGTTTCCCGATGGATATATCCCCGCCTTTACAGTCGCCGATCTGCTGGGGCTATTGCCTCCTAAAATTTCATGGCAAGACCCATCTGACGGTAATTTTCGCATGAGGCGATATATGGGCGAGAATGGCATCGAGTGGGTTGTCGACTACGATCGTTTTATCGCTAACGACGTTAGTATTATTAACGCCCTTGTCGAAACAATCATCCTGCTTGTGTCTACTAAACATGGGTTGAACCTATAAAATTACCAACCATGAAAAGCGAAAAAGCAAGGGAATTTATCGACGGGTGCATAAACAACCTTACAGTTGATATGGCTGACCACGCTGAAAGGCAGTTGAGATTGGCAATGACCCACACAGCCGAACTTGCCGAGCAGGAGGCCGAGGAGCGGATGCGGAAAAGAGCGATTGGCGCATTCGACGATATGTGGTTTGAGAACGGCGAGGACGGAGAGTTTGAACCGGATTACGAATACCACCGAAAGAATTTCATCCAAAAACTGACCGAGAATGAGAACGACGATTGACGAAAGAAGCGCTGTGGGAAAAGAGAAAACAGCGGCCGAAAGGCGCAAGGAATTGGCGACCCTCTTGTTTTGCCAAAGTTATCTATACTATCACGATATGCTGTCCTCGGCCGAATCTAAGAGGGTATGTAAAAGGATATCGGCCTTTCAGAATGAGCACCGAATCGCTCTCACGCGGGAGCAGATCGACAGCGTGGAAATTAAATACAAGGACTAACCATGACAAAAGCATCATTTGACACAATAGGCGGACTGGTGATCGCCTTTGTTGCGGGAAACTTAGCGCAACACGACTACTCGGTGGCGGATTGGTGGAGGTTTGCGCTGCACGTTATTTTTACTGTTGCGGGAATTTGGATGTTCAGCAACGGATATAGCAATTTGCCGAAAAAATAAAACAATGACACCGAAAGAACTGTACGACTGGGCGGTCGAGAACGACTGCGAGAATTACGACATAAAAATACGTGCGTTCATTGATGGCTGGGGTGATATTGCTTCCGATATTGAGGAGCTTGGAATTGTCAAAAAAGAACGACCTAAAATGATTATAATTGACATAAATAACCAATGAAACGAGAACTTACACTGACCGACATTGCGGGGTATTTGCCGTATGGGCTTAAATTATTAGACAGAAAGTACGGAATGACCACCGTATGGGAGTGGCAGAGTGCAGCGTGTTGCGACTGGAATGGGGAAGAAAAAGTTGAAATGATTTCCGGTGAGAAGTATTCGGAAGAGTTAGTTATGGCATCGCCGATCCTTCGGCCGATGTCCGATCTGTACGTGGAGATCACCGAGCGTGGTTACAACGACGGGAAGCCGTTTATACCGATTGTGGAATTGGCGAATTTGTTGGGCGCCCCGGAGGTGTACCAATGGGAACTACACTCAGACGGCCGTTGTGCGTTTTCCTCCAAAGCAATGGAGTATTTCCGCTGGTTGGAAGTAGAAAAGTCGTTTTTACACAGCCTCTCGTATCGACACGACTATTCGGGATATGATATATGCAACCAGCATGAAATGTATGACCTTCTCCACCGCCTTCACTTCGACTATCGCGGTCTGATCGACGCCGGACTGGCCGTCAGCGTTCACGATTTACCCACAAATCCCTATGAGGTATGAAAACCAAACTACTGCGCCGACTGAGGAAGGAGGCAAAGAGATGGCTCCGGCATGGTCGGGGAATTCGATTTGACCTGATTAAATCGCCGATAATTAGGCGAGAGCTAAACCGAAGTATGAATTATTACATCTTGTACCGCGTTGCGGAGCTAAAACGGAAGAGGAAATGAAGAATGAAATTATAGTGTGGGCGTTGCTTTCAATCCTCGGAATCGTCACTGTTTGGCTTATGTATCGCGCCGTGGAAATACACGAACGGCTCAGAAAATCAATCGAGGAACTCAAAAAAGAAATAGAATCCCATGAAAACAGGAATTGAGGTGACCACAGAAAGGGAAAGTAAGACATTCACGGCAAATGGAATGTCATGCGAAGAGCTGAGACTGAATTACAACGCGGCCTGCAACGCCTATCTGGCCGCTCTCTGCGAAAAGCACGGCTACGATTATGATCCGGATGCGTGGGCAGGCGACGACCCCGGGGGAATTGCAGAGGTCGGCGAGCTATTCGTGAGTATGTCCGATATGCTGACGGACATCGACCGTGACGCTCCGGAGGAGGAATACATCAGGTACTACGACTACTGTATGCGTGTCGGAGGGATTTGTGACGGCAAATTGGAAACCCCGAATTACGACAGCTGGCTGCGGGGATGCCCGCGGATAGACGAAGAGCAAATAGCCAGTCTGGAGGAACTGCAGAGTGGTATTCGTGATGCGGAAGCACTCCTGAAAACCGAGATCAACAGAATTAACAACCTCAAACAAGAATAGTTATGCGAGAAATTAAATTCAGAGGCAAGCGCTATGATAACGGGGAGTGGGTTTATGGAGGTATTATTTTCATAGACGGAGGCGAACCGCATATTTTCTGCAACTATGGAGGCGTAGAGGTCGATTCCGCCACCGTGAGCCAGTGCACGGGGCTTAAAGACAAGAACGGCAAGGAAGTTTGGGAGGGAGATATAGTAGAATGGGAAAATCTCATGAAAACCAATATGCGTAGCGTAATTGCCTATCGAGATCGGATGTTCTGTTTTGTAGATGCGAACAATGAACCTGAGGAAATTTGGTGTTGTTCATTTACGAAAATAGGTAATATTCATGACAACCCGGAATTACTTAAAACTGAATAACCATGCAGAAGATAATGTTTAACGACCGATACCATCATACAAACGCGGTTATCGAGGGACGCAAGACCAGGGCGACGCAAATTATGGCTGGGATCGACTTTCCGGTCAACATGGTTATGGGGCGCGTCCTCCCCGACAAAGATGGGAAGATATATGCAGTTGCCAATGGGGAGAATATCATCGTGAAATTGCGCTACAAGGTCGGCGAGGTCGTGGCCGTGGCGCAATGCTACAACGATGTGGTGCGGGAATTTACGGATTTGGCGTTTGTGCCCGGAAGTACTAACAAAATGTTCGTCCGTGCTGACCTAATGCCCCACCAAATCCGCATCATCGGAATCCGCTGCGAGCGGTTGCGGGATATTTCGGACGAGGACTGCATAAAGGAAGGAGTGTATGCAGGTTCGCAAGCATTAGAATACCCATACTATTTTATAGACACAAAACAATTCCTGATCTGTGATTATAAATCACCCAGAGAAGCCTTCGCCGCGCTTATCGACAAAGTTTCCGGCCGTGGAACATGGGATCGGAACCCGTGGGTGGTGGCTTACGAATTCGAATTGGTGAAATGAGCGATTTGATCTGTCAAATAGTCACCAGTAAAATATATGCTTACGTGGCTGAGGTATACGGGCCGCCCACGTTTTGGGATGGCAAGTGGTGTCTTATGGTTTATGTACTATGGCGGGATAATGGGTGCCCAATACGCGAAGGAATGGTGCTAAAGTTCGACACCAAAGAAGAGGCGGAACGGGTGAAAATTGGGACGATAGCGAAGGATAAAACACTTTTTGAATTGGTGAAATAGTATGAAATTAGCAATTACAATATGCAGACCGTGTAAACCTAAGTGTCTGTATGAATTTACTGGTGATATAGAGACAGTACGTGAAACTTATGTAGTTGATGTGCCTAATATGCCGAATGCGGTTGTCGAGGCTGCGAATGAGGGTAATGCCGAAGGCTGTGTTGTAGGTATATCGTTTATAAAGGAGCCATGAAATTCACAACCCCATGCTTTGTCCGTGTCGAGGATGCGGAAAAGCGAAAGGAGCTGACTGAATGGTTGGAAGGAATCGGGTATTATGTATGCTCCTGCTGCTTGTTTGGAGGCTGTAACACCCTGCATTGCTGTGGGATTGATCGGCTTAAAATCGCTTACGAGGTGCACGGGATCTGCGACTACGACGAGGAAACCCGATATTCCATCGACCAGTTCAAGGCCGAAATTGCCGAGAGTTGCTATCCGAGTTACGACTGCGGCACTAACATCGCCCTATTCAAGGCACTGGCGGCGATGAACGACGAGAACGATTATATGCAACTCTTTATCAACAAGAGCAACAGATATCGGTGGGTATTTTGCAACGCCCAGCGGTTATTTGATGCAGTTGCAAAAGAGTGCGATTGGCGTAAAGCCACGGCCGCAGAGATTGTCGAACATTTCAAGAAATAGCGAGATTCTCGCAAAATCTCGAAAAACTGAAAAATTATGAGAAAATTTGACTTAGAGGCCGCCAAGCGAGGTGCGGCCGTGTGCACGAGGGACGGGAGGAATGCGCGAATTATCGCATTTGACTGCAAAGGGTGCGGCAGGAAGCCCATATTGGCCTTAATTGATATGGGCGATTGGGAGCAAAGCGCCTCATGGACAGAACGAGGTGAAATCATTGAAGATTTCAAAGACGCTTCCGACCTGATGATGCGCGACGACGACTACGCCGAGAAGCTGGCGCGGGGAGAGTACGGGAACCATATCGAGGATAAGCTCGAAAAGGTTGATCCAACTATTAAGGAAAACTTAACAGTTGACCGGGAGTACTGGCGGAGGGTGTATGCCGGGCAGATGATGGCAGCTACGTTTCCTGTGCTTGTCTCTGATGGCTGGCAGGCTAAAGGTGAGTGCGCAAACATACCAGCTGAAACACTGATTGCTCGTCAGGCTATCGACTTCGCCGATGCCCTCCTTGAAGAGCTGGAGAAAACGGAGAAGAAATTATGGAAAAGTAATATAATGAAAGGCCTACAACCATAATAGTTTGGCTGGTCGTAATACTGGCAATAATAGTTATGATCGCCTTTACCGGAATCAAACCGGCAATGTAAAGGGCTCCCTGATCCGGAGCCCTTTATGTTTGTGGCGCTCTCAAGCCCCACCTTTGACACATCACTCCAAAGGTAGCAACTTATTTCGATAAAAGCAAATGGGGAGAAGGGCGGCCAACTATCGCCGACTATACGGTATGGACAAATGAACTGAGCCGGGAAGAACTGATGATAATTATACACGGCATATGCAATCATCGGATCAACCAAGCGAAGAGGAAGCTCCAGTTTTTGCGGGCGCAGCGCGACAGGCGCCGAGCCACGCGGGGTAAATACAGGGAACCGAATCCGCCTATTTCGTGGCGGAGGTTTAAAACAAAGGAAAGAGATCATATTGACGGACGGCAACAGGAGTTGCCACTATTTTTATAGAATATGGATAGTTTGCTCATGCAAGTTATGCGGGATCGCCAATCCGACGCGATGCTATTGATTAGCGCATCAGATTTGCGTACCTTTGCAAATGTGCTCATTCAGGAGACAGGGGATAGCGTTGCTGAAAAAACATTCAGTGCCGTGAAAGCAGCTATGGGTGATAAGATAAAGTATTGTACCCGTGGAGAGGCGTCCGAGATTTTAGGAGTGTCCTATCCGACATTGCATCGGTGGGAGAAAGAAAAGTGTCTAATCCCGGTAAGAATAGGACGAAAAGTGCTATATTTGCGTAATGAAGTGGACGCATTCAAAGCACGAGGACGCACACGAAGTTTGGGAAAATGAAGTGAAAACCTGTATTATATCGCCAAAAATAAGCCAAAAACATGAATAATAAAAATAGCAACCATCAGATTGTCAGATGATTGCTATTTTGAAATTGTAGTCCCGACGGGAATCGAACCCATATCGTAAGAACCGGAATCTTATATTCTATCCATTGAACTACGGGACCGGGAGTGCAAAGATGCAAATTTTTTTTAATTTTTACTAATAAAATGCGAGAAAAGCAGAATAATTGGCAGAGGATCGAAGCCGTAATCAAATGGGCGAACATGTCGACCAACTACTTCGCCCGTCATATCGGGCTTGCACGCGGCGAAAACCTCTACCAGATTAAACGCGGTAATAACGGCATTTCGCTCGATGTGGCCGACCGCATCGTCTCCAAATTCCCGCAGGTGGATAAATTGTGGCTGCTGACGGGAGAAGGGCAGATGTTTGCGGACGAGAAACTGCGCGGCGCCCAGATACCTTTTTATAATGTGGATGCCGAACAGGCCATCGCGCACGTCGCCCACCTCGAGGCCGAGAGCAGCCTGGTCATCCCTCAGGCGGGCGAGTGCGACCTTGCCATGTGTTACATGGGACGTGCCATGGGGGACGCCCTGCCGCCGGGGGCGGTGGTCTTGCTGAAGGCTGTCGACCGGGATGCAATTATTCCCGGGGGAGAATATGTGATTGTCAGCCGAAAAATTGTAACTTTGCGAATAGTTCGGCTCGCCGACGGGGAGGACAAACTCCGCCTGGTGGCCGGCGACCGGGAGAATTACGATGACATAATTCTGAATGTCAGTGATATAAGCTCGGTATATAAAGTTAAAGGCAAATTGATAATAAACAGTTGAGAATATGTTTTCAGGGATCGTGGAACGCATGGCGGAGGTCGTGGACATCCGTACCGACCGTCAGAATAAGGATTTTACGCTGCGCGCGGACTTTTGCCGCGAGTTGAAAATCGACCAGAGCATAGCACATAACGGCGTATGTTTGACAGTTGTGGACATCCGCGATGATACGTATACGGTCACGGCGATGAAGGAGACGCTCGACAGGAGCAACCTCGGCCTGCTGGCTGTGGGCGATCTGGTGAACCTCGAACGCTCGATGAAACCCGATGCGCTGCTCGACGGGCATATCGTCCAGGGGCATGTCGACCAGACGGCCGTATGCACGGCCCGCGAGGACGCCGACGGCAGCTGGTACTATACGTTCGCCTACGAACCGCAGGGCGGTGGGCTCTGTACCGTGGAGAAAGGGTCGGTGACGGTCAACGGCGTGAGCCTGACGGTCTGCGACTCGAAGGAGTCGTCGTTCCGCGTGGCGATCATTCCCTATACGTTCGAGCATACGAATTTCTGCCGCATCGGCGTGGGTTCGGTCGTGAACCTCGAATTCGACATCGTGGGCAAGTACATCGCCCGTCTCATGCAAAATTATACGAAGTAAGCCTTATGGTATACATCAAAACAAAAGAGGGCGCATCGCTGTGGATCGCGCTCCTCGCAACGGCCATTGTGGCCGGGACGATGACGCTGCTCGATGCGGTGTGGTGGGTGACGCTGTGCGTCTGCGGCGCCGTCTTTGTCGTCGTGGCGCTCGTGGCGCTGTTCATCATCCGCAAGTATGTGGCTTACAAGCTCAAACCGATCTATTCCATCGTGCTTTCGCGCGACGTGCATACGCACGAGATTTTCTCCGAGCTGAAGGACAAGCACGTCGAGAATATCGGCGAGGAACTCACGGCGTGGGCGGATACGAACGACAAGGAGATCGCCCGCCTCAAGGAGACCGAGCAGTTCCGCAAACAATACCTGGGCAACGTGGCGCACGAGCTCAAAACCCCGATCTTCAATATCCAGGGGTATATCTCGACACTGCTCGACGGAGGCCTGGAGGACGAGCTCATCAACCGCAAATACCTCGAGCGGGCCGAGAAGAGCATCGATCGCCTGATCAATATCGTCAACGACCTGGATACCATCTCCAAGCTGGAGAGCAACATGAACCGCCTCGAAATGGAGAAGTTCGACATCGTGGCGCTGACGAAGGAGATCGCCGAGCAGGCCGAGATGGAGGCCGACAAAAAAGGCATCCGGATTTCGATCAAGGGCGCCGACAACCTTCCCTCGCCGTTTTGGGTGCTGGCCGACAAACATTACATCGGTCAGGTCATCGTGAACCTCGTCATCAACTCGATCCGCTACGGGAAGGAGGGCGGTCTGACGCGCGTCCATTTCCGCGACATGCTCGACAAAATACTTGTCGAGGTGGAGGATAACGGATTGGGAATCAGTAAGGAGGATTTGCCCCGCGTCTTCGAGCGATTCTACCGTACCGACAAGGGGCGTTCGCGCGAGCAGGGCGGTACCGGCCTCGGACTGGCGATCGTGAAGCATATCATCGAAGCGCACGGCGAACGCATCAGCGTGCGCAGCGAACCCGGCGTGGGGAGCACCTTCTCGTTCACGCTCAAAAAAGTCAACCTGCAAGAACTGAATAAATGATACGACCGTTAAGCATCGTTTGGAATTTCGACCCGGTGTTCTTCTCCATCGGGTCGCTCGACATCCGCTATTACGGATTGATGTGGGCGCTGGCAATCCTGATCGGCGCCAAGTTTTTCGATAACTTCTGCAAGCGCGAGGGGCTTCCGCCGAAGGTCTCCGAGTCGATTTTTATATATGGTACGCTGGCGACGATCATCGGGGCGCGGCTGGGGCACTGCCTCTTCTACGACCCGATGGAATACCTCAGCAAGCCGTGGACGATCATCACGGGTTTCCGGGACGGTGGCATGGCCAGCCACGGCGCCGCCATCGGCCTCTTGATCGGCCTCTGGCTGTTCTCGCGCAAGAACAAGCTGCCCTATATCTGGTCGCTCGACCGCATCATGATCGCGGTGGGCATCGGCGGTGCCGTCGTCCGGCTGGGCAACCTGTTCAATTCGGAGATCTTCGGCATGGCCACGACCCTGCCGTGGGGCTTCGAATTCGTCCGCTCGGCCAAGTGGGTGAACGAATTCGCCCCCGCGGCGGTACACCCGACCCAGATTTACGAGGCGCTTTGCTACCTGATCACCTTCGGCATCCTTTGCTGGCTCTATTATGCGAAGGACATCGCGCGGCGCCGTCCGGGCATCCTGTTCGGCATCGGGCTGCTCGGGATTTTCCTGACGCGCTTCTTCATCGAGTTCATCAAGACCGAGCAGGAGGCGTTCGAACAGGGATGGGTGCTCGATATGGGGCAATGGCTGAGCATTCCGTTTATCGTGCTGGGTATTTACATGATTTACCGGGGGCTGTCCGAGCCCGAAGTTACCCCCGCCCCGGTGCCGAAAGCCCCGGCAGCAACTCCAAAAAAGAAGAAACGATGAGCAATTACCCGATGGTCGATGAAGTGAACCGCCTTGTCGGCAACCTGCTTGCCGCCGGCAGCGGGGTGTTCCTGCCCGGCGTAGGGTCGCTCTTTGTCGAGCGGCGCGGTGCCAGGCGGCTTTCCAAACGCTCTGTCCAGCCTCCTTGCCGCGTGGTATCCTTCTCTTCGCAGCAGCAGGGGGTATCGCTTGCCGATGAACTGGCACGTACGCTGCACTGCGACGCTGCCGGAGTACAGGATGTTTACGACCGCTGGCTTTCCCGCACGCGCGAGGGCGACGTGCTGACCATAGAGGGCGTCGGCGTGCTCAAATTCAAGAATTTTACGCTTGCACCCGCGTTCGACAGGCTGCTAAACCCGCAGGGGCACGAGCCCGTGCGGATCAAGCCTGCCCGCCGGTTGGACTGGGCGCTGTGGGTCGGCATCGCGGCGATCGTGATTGCGGCGGGTTTCGGCGGCGCCGAATTCCTGCGCATCAATTCTTCCGATATTCCGGAACCCGGTGCGGCCGCCGAAGTTGCGCGCACCTTGCCCGCCGCGGATGCGGGGATTCCCGCCGATTCGTCCGCGACGGCCGGTGTGACGGACAACGGGACTGCGACGGCAGTTGCGGGAACGAAGGCTGCGGAAACCGACGTTGCCGGGAGCAGTGCTGCGGGTGCGGCCGGGACGGCGAACAGCGCCGGTGACCGTGCGGATGCAGCTGTAACCCGTGCGGATGCCAAACCTGCCGGACAGCGTCCCGGGTCGGCGCCACGGGTCTCCACGGAGCCTGCATCGCTCGTTTCGGGACACCGGTATGTCGTGTTGGGGGTTTTCAGTACGCCGGAAAATGCGGCCCGTGCCGCCGCGGATGCCGAAGCCAGGGATGCATCGGTACGCTGCGGGGTCTACCGTTTCGGCAATAAATTCATGGTTTCACCTTTCGAGGCGCCCGATGCGGAGGCATGTACGTTGTTCATCCGTAATTATAGCGACCGTTTCCCCGGGCTGTGGACTTACACTGCCCGTTGATGCGTCTTTCCGAGCTGATAATCCGTTTCATCGACTGGTTCTACCACCGGCCTGTTTCTGCGCTATTGCCGCGCCAGACGTTCCGTTATGCCGTTTGCGGCGGCGCGAACGTGGTTTTCGGCTGGGGATGCTATTTCCTGCTCTATAATTTCGTGCTCGACAAGGAGCTGCTCGACCTCGGGTTCATCGCGGTTTCCCCGCATGTCGCGGCGATGCTGATCGTTTTTCCGCTGACCTTCTTCACGGGGTTCTGGCTGAACCGCCATGTGGCGTTCCGCCGTTCGCCGCTTGCCACGGGGACGCAGCTTTTCCGCTACCTCCTCTCCGTCGCCGGCTCGGTGGTGGTCAATTATCTCTTCCTGAAATTCTTCGTCGAGTTGTGCGGGTTTTGGGCGACGCCTTCGCAAATGATGGCCTCGCTGGGGACGATGGTGTACAGCTACCTGGCCGCCAAGTATTTCACCTTCCGCAACGCCGTCCGCGAATAACCGCGGGGCCGGGCGTGTCAGCCTTTCCGGTTCTCCTCCTTGAGTTTCTGCAGTTCGTACATCCTGTCGCGGAATTTCGCGGCGGCGAGGAAGTCGAGCGATTTGGCCGCACGTTCCATGTCCTCGCGCGCCTTGTCGATCAGCGTGTCGATGTTCTCGCTTGCGACATAGGTCTTCTGTACGTCCGCGGCGGCCATGTAGTGGTCTTCGGCGAGCGGGTAGGCCGCCGCTATCTCCGGGACGTCGGTGCGCGCGGACAGCAGGGTGCTTTGCCCCGTGCCGCTTTTCTGCGCCCGGCGCGGCAGCATGCCGTGCTCCATGTTGTAGCGCACCTGTTTCTCGCGCCGGCGGTTGCTTTGCTCGATGGCGAAGCGCATGGAGTCGGTGCAGGTGTCGGCATAGAGGATCACGTTGCCCTGCGAATGGCGTGCGGCACGTCCCGCGATCTGCGTCAGCGACCGCACGTTGCGCAGGAAGCCCTCCTTGTCGGCGTCGAGGATCGCCACCAGCGCCACTTCGGGCAGGTCGAGGCCTTCGCGCAGCAGGTTCACGCCCACCAGCACGTCGAACATTCCGGCCCGCAGGTCTTCCAGAATCTGGATGCGTTCCAGCGTATCCACGTCCGAGTGGATGTAACGGTTGCGTACGCCCACCCGGTCGAAGTATTTCGAAAGTTCCTCGGCCATGCGTTTGGTGATGGTCGTCACGAGCACCTTGTCGTCGTCTTTCACGCGCTTGTCGATCTCCTCCAGCAGGTCGTCGATCTGGTTGGCCGTAACGCGCACCTCGAGCGGCGGGTCGACCAGCCCCGTGGGGCGGATCAGCTGCTCGACGATCACGCCTTCGCTCTTCATCAGTTCGTAGTCGGCGGGCGTGGCGCTCACGTAGATCGACGTGCCCTGCAACTGCTCGAACTCGGCGAAGGTCACCGGACGGTTGTCCTTGGCCGCCGGGAGACGGAATCCGTATTCCACGAGGTTTTCCTTGCGGGCGCGGTCGCCGCCGTACATGGCATGTACCTGCGGCAGCGTGACGTGGCTTTCGTCTACGACGAGCATGTAATCCTTCGGGAAATAGTCGATCAGGCAGAAGGGGCGCGTGCCCTCGGCGCGGCCGTCGAAATAACGCGAGTAGTTTTCGATGCCGGGGCAGTACCCCAGCTCCTTGATCATCTCGACGTCGTATTCCACGCGCTGTTTGATGCGCTGCGCCTCCGTCGTGCGTCCGGCACGCTCGAAGAATTCGATCTGCCTGCCCAGATCCAGGTATATCTGTTGTACGGCGCAGTTGATGCGCTCCTTGGTGGTTACGAAGAGGCTCGTGGGGTAGAGCGTCAGGTTGTCGAGCGTGTGGATACGCTGCCCCGTCGCGGGGTCGATGGTCTGGATGGCCTCGACCTCGTTGTCGTAGAACATTACGCGGAAGCACTGGCTGCCGAACTCGCCGAAGGCCGCCATGATGTCCACCGTGTCGCCGTTGACGCGGAACGTCGCCGGTTCCAGGTCGCGTTCGGTGCGGGTATAGAGCGCTTCGACCAGCTTGTAGAGGAAATGCTTGTAACTGACGACCTGCCCGACCCGGATGTTGATGGCCGTGGCATGGAAATCCGCCGGGTTGCCTGCGCCGTAGAGGCACGATACGCTCGATACGACGATCACGTCGCGGCGCCCCGACAGCAGCGTGGCTACGGTGCGCAGGCGCAGTTTCTCGATCTCGGCGTTGATCGAAAGGTCTTTTTCGATGAAGGTGTCCGTCGAGGGGAGGTAGGCCTCCGGCTGGTAATAGTCGTAGTAGGAGACGAAATACTCCACGGCGTTCTCCGGGAAGAAATTGCGGAACTCGCCGTAAAGCTGCGCCGCGAGCGTCTTGTTGTGGCTCAGGACGAGCGTCGGGCGGTTCAGCTGCGCGATGACGTTGGCCACGGTGAAGGTCTTTCCCGAGCCTGTCACCCCCAGCAGGGTGTTATGTTTGGAGCCGTGCCGGATCGAGCCGACGAGCTGTGCGATCGCTTCCGGCTGGTCGCCCATCGGGGCGTAATCCGATACCAACTTGAAATCCATGGTGCAAAAGTAGGTAAAAAAAACGGTATGGTGAAATGCCGCCCCGGTTTGGCCGGGGACGGTGCGTCTGTTTCGAAAACGTACCGGGGACAGTTAAAATTGTCCCGCCACGCCATATCTTCGGTAATTCGGTAATATTGTATATCTTTGTGCCGGTAAATCGTCTGTAACGTATGAAGCTATTTAAAAGCGAAGGCTGGAAGTCGTTCTGGCCCAATTTTCTGGCCGTGATCCTGGGTATCGTCATCACGTTCGGAGGCGAGCGGCTTATTACGAACTACCAGAAACGGCAGGATGCCCGGGAGATCGTCGGACTGTTCAAGATCGACGTGGAGCGGCATCTCAAAATTTCGGAGGGGCTGCTCGATGATTATACGGCGGGGATGAGTGCCCTGCGGAAATGTGCCGTCGCATACGCCAGGAAGGAATTGGCGGAAATCCCCGAAGATACGCTTCGTTATGCCCTGGGCATGTTCTTCTCCGTGCGCGGGGATGTTTATTCGCCCGTCGGGATGAAGATACTCGAAGTTTCGGGGGCGCTGAGCGCGGTGCATGAACCCGAAGTCGTCGAATCGGTCACTAAAATCGGCAATGTCATCACGACCTTCTGGCGGCAGCAGGACAAGATGGTAGCCAATGTCATAGGGGCGAAACAGCACCTGTACGAGAGCGGCAGGCTCGACTGGAGCTACCGGGGAACTTCGCCGCACGAAAGGCTGGAATACCGCTTCCGCCGCCTGATGGAGGACACGCTTTGCGCGGGGCTCATAACCCGCGGCTCGATTCCCGCCTACCTGATGATGTTCCGCGATATGAACGATAACATACGTGCCGAACTGGACATCATCCGCAATGCCGGGTACTGACCCTCTCCGCCGGGCAAAATCTTTTTGCACCCCGCCAAGGGTTGGGGAATTATTGCTATCTTTGCAGACATGATCGACAGGGAAACAGTAGACCGCATTTATGCAGCCGCCAATATCGTGGATATTATCGGCGAGTACGTCACGCTCAAGCGCAAGGGCGTGAACTACCAGGCCTGCTGCCCGTTCCACAACGAGAAAACCCCGTCGTTCGTCGTGTCGCCCTCGAAGGGGGTATATAAATGCTTCGGCTGCGGCAAAGGCGGCAATGCCGTCACGTTCCTGATGGAGCACGAGAACATCACCTATCCCGAAGCCCTGAAGATGGTGGCCAAACGCTATGGCATCGAAGTCAAGGAGAAGGAGATGTCCGAGGAAGAGGTACGCCGCAACGACGACCGCGAGTCGATGTTCGCACTCAACGGCTGGGCGGCCGATTATTTTGCCAACTACCTCCATCACGAGACCGAGGGGCTGAGCGTGGGCATGGCTTACTTCCGCCAGAAACGCGGCATGACCGACGCCACGATCAAGAAGTTCGGCCTCGGGTTCTGCCCCGCGCGCGGCGACCGGATGTCGAAGGATGCGCTGGCGGCGGGATATAAAAAGGAGTTCCTCGTCTCTACCGGCCTTTCGCTCGAACGCGAGAGCGACGGTTCGCTCTACGACCGGTTCCGCGACCGGGTGATTTTCCCCGTACATAACATTTCGGGGCGCGTCGTCGCTTTCGGCGGCCGTACGCTGCGCACCGACAAGGCCGTTGCCAAATACCAGAATTCGCCCGAGAGCGAGATATACAGCAAGAAACGTGAGCTGTACGGCCTCTATTTCGCCAAGAAGGCGATCCAGCAGCTCGATTTCGCCATCATGGTCGAAGGCTATACCGATGTCATTTCGATGCACCAGGCGGGTGTCGAGAACGTCGTGTCGTCGTCCGGGACATCGCTCACGACCGAGCAGATACGCCTGCTGAACCGTTTTACGAAAAACATCACGGTCATTTACGACGGAGACTCGGCGGGTATCCACGCTTCGCTGCGCGGGATCGACATGATCCTCCGGGAGGGGATGAACGTGCGCGTGGTGCTGCTGCCCGAACCCGAGGATCCCGACTCCTTCGCCCGGGCGCACACTGCGGCCGAGGTGCAGGAATATATCCGGGCCAACGAGCAGGATTTCCTGGCCTTCAAAGCAAAATTGCTGTTGGAGGCCGCCCAGGGCGACCCGATCCGGAAGGCGGCGCTGATCGCCGACATGGTGCAGTCGATCGCACAGATTCCCGATCCGATCCAGCGGTCGGTCTACATCAAGGAGTGCGCGCGGATCATGGACATCGACGAGAACATCCTGATCTCGGAGGTGGCGCGCAAGCGCATGGCGACGACCGGCGACCGCGAGGCCGACGAGTTCGTACGCCGCCAGACGGCATTGCGGCATGCGGAGCCTCCGCAGCCCGAGGTGGAATTCGTAAAGCAGGTCGAGGCCGGGAGCAGCAGCGAGGCGCTCGAACGCGAATTGGTGAAATACCTGCTCAAATACGGCCATTGTTCGTTCGAATTCAAGGAGGGGCGCACGATGGTGCCCTGCAACGTCGCGGAGGTGATCTTCCTGGAGCTGGACAGCGACGGGCTCGCGTTCCGCAATCCGTTATACAACAGTATTTTGGCTACTTACCGTGAGCAGTGGAAGATTCTCGGTACGGGGGTGGAAGTCCCGGCGCACTTTTTCCTGAACCATCCCGACCCGGAGGTGTGCAATGCCTCGGTCGACATCCTTACGTCGGACGACAATTACGTGGCCAGCCAGCTGTGGCGGCGCAAGGACATCCATGTCGAAAGCGATGCCGAGATGCTGGCCGTAGGGGTGCCGAAGGCCGTGACGCTCTACAAGTCGAAGGTGATCGAAAGCTATATCAAGGAGTGGCAGGCCAAGCTCGCGGACGAGAGCCTGACGGACGAGCAAGTCGGCGAGGTGATCCAGCGGCTGGCCGGGTTCAACAAGGTGAAAGTGACGATTGCAAAGAAATTGCAGCGGTTGATATTATGACCCGCGCCCGGCGGAGTGCCGGGCGGGGATATGCCGGGGTTTGAATATTAAAAGAAAAAAGGGGCGGGTCTCGGGTCGTACACGTATCACTACGCATACCGTGTGCAAACAGAAAATAAACAGAAAGATGTGTAAAACATATCAAAGATAAAAGAATTAGTTACCTTGACCGATTCCCACCCCTGCGAATAAATAGGCAATTATTGTGCCGATTCCGAATATATGAGTGAACAGAAAAAGATAAATATCCGTAACAAGCGCGCGACGTTCGACTATGAGATTCTGGAAGAGTACGTTGCGGGCATCGTGCTCGTCGGTACCGAGATCAAGTCCATCCGTGCGGGCAAGGCTTCGCTGACCGATTCGTTCTGTTATTTCGACAAGGGTGAGCTGTGGATACGGGGTGTCAACATCGCCGAATACGGGTGGGGCACCTGCAACAACCATGCGCCGCGCCGCGACCGGAAACTGCTGCTCAACCGCCGCGAGCTGGACAAGCTCCAGCGCGCGGGGCAGGACAAGGGCCTCACGATCGTGGGGCTGCGCCTGTTCCTGAACGAGCGGGGGCTGGCGAAAGTCGTGGTCGGGCTTGCCCGGGGCCGGAAGACCTATGACAAGCGCGAATACCTGAAGGAAAACGATGCCAAGCGTGAGATCGACAAGGCGATGAAAAATTACAAACGATGATACGAGCTATTTTCCTCGATGTAGACGGTACGCTGATCAGTTTCAGGACCCATGAAATACCCGCCTCGGCACGCGATGCGCTGGTGCGGGCGCATGCGCAGGGCATCAGGCTCTTTATCGCTACGGGGCGTGCGGCGAACGACCTCGCTCCGCTCGAGGGGATTCCCTACGACGGCGTGGTGTCGCTCAACGGCGCCCGGTGTGTGACTGCCGACGGGCGTGTCGTAAGCCAGCACTTGATTCCGCGGGCCGATTTCGAACGCGCCATGGAGCTCTCCTCGCAGATGGGATTCCCGCTGGCGCTGGAACTGGAGCGCGGCGTATTCGTCAACCGAGTGACGCCCGAGGTGGAACGGCTGGCGCATATGGTCGCGCATCCCGTGCCCGAGCAGACCGACCTCCGTGCGCTTTTCGAGCGGAGCGAGTGCTGCCAGATGTGTTTCTATCTGGATACGGAGGCCGAACGGCGCGTCATGGCGCAGTTACCCGGGCTTGCGGCGAGCCGATGGTGTCCGATTTTCGCCGACATCAATGTCGCAGGCATCGACAAGGCCACGGGCATGAGGGAATTTATGTCCGCCTACGGGTACCGGGCTGCGGAAGTAGCGGCCTTCGGCGACGGCGGCAACGACGTGGCGATGCTGTCGGCCGCGGGGGTGGGGGTTGCCATGGGCAATGCCTGCGAGGAGGCGCTGAACGCTGCCGATTACGTGACCGCCCCGGTCGACGAGGACGGCATTGCCCGGGCGCTGGGGCATCTGGGTATTCTGGACGATTGAGTTTGAATTTATCGAAGATATGAGCTTGATTCTATGTGTCGAGACCGGTACGGACGTTTGTTCGGTCGGTATTGCAAAGGACGGGGAGTTGCTTTCGCTGCGCGAGAGCGACGAAGGGCGCGACCACGCCCGCAAGGTCGGCGTGTTCGTCGACGAGCTTTTGCGCGAAACGGGCATTGCGCCTGACGAACTGGATGCTGTGGCCGTGGGCAAGGGCCCCGGCTCCTATACGGGGCTGCGGATCGGCGTTTCGTTCGCCAAGGGGCTGTGCTACGGGGTGCGTAAGCCGCTGGTGGCCGTCGGGTCGCTCGATGCGCTGGCCGAAGTGGCGCTCGAAGATTACGAAGCCGGAATTCTTTCCGTCCCCGACTGGGAACATGCCTGCCTCTGCCCGATGGTCGATGCCCGCCGCATGGAGGTCTATGCGCAGGTATTCGATACGGCCGGAAAGCCCCTGAACGAGGTTTCGGCCGAGGTCGTCGACGGGGAGAGCTTTGCGCACTTCCGTTCGCAGGGGAGGCCGTTCGTGATCTTCGGCAGCGGGGCCCGCAAATGCGCCGGGATACTGCCCGACGCCGTGCTTGTCGAGGTAGCCCCTTCCGCACGCGGGCTTGCGCGGCTGGCCCAGCGTGCGCTCGATGCGGGATGCACGGAAGATATCGCCTATTTCGAACCTTTCTACCTGAAGGATTTTGTCGTTACGACGTCGAAGAAAAAGTTGTTTTGACGGTGTTTTTCATGCTGTGGCGTCCGGCATGGCCGTAAGACCCGGGGCTTTTCGGGGTTGCTGTACGGCGAACCCACAGAATCGGGGTTTCGGCGGGAGTGTATCGGTATGACGGAAGCGGAGTTGATAAAATGCCTGTCGGAGCGGTTTTATTCCGATTTTGCCGACACGGTGGCCCGGCGCGTGCGCGATGCGGATGCCGTGGGGTTGCTGTATGAGGTGGTGACCTCCCGCTGCGAGGGGTTGCCGCGTGCCGTGAAGCACAAGGTGGCTTTCCGGGGTGCGTATGTGCTCGAAAAGATCTATTTCGACGCCCCGGATTCGTTCATGCCCTATGCCGGCCTGTTTTGCCGGACGGATTTCCCTGCCTGCGCCGATCCCAGTGCCCGGCGCCATTTCGCAAAGGTCATGGCCGACCTGCTGGGGCGTTTCACGCCTCAGGTGCGGGATCTGGAGCGGATTGCCGAGGCTGCCGCCCGGTGGGCGGTCGATCCGGGGGCGAAGGTCGCCGTGAAGATTTGGGCGGTCGAGGTGCTGAAGCATTGCCGGCAGCGTGTCGGCTGGGTTCAGGAGGTGTGGGACGACCTTGTGGAGACGATGGCGCACGACGCAACGCCGGGGATCGAAGTGCGGATGCGCAAAAGCTGGAAGGAATCCAGCAGGCCGTGAGTCGGGTTTTGCGCACGACATGGGAAATCTCCTGCCGGGAAATGTAAAAGCCCGCCGAACATCGGCGGGCTTTTACATGTTACAGGGGGCTTTGCCCGGCCCATATTTTCCAGGTTTCCATGTTCCTCTGAGCTCCGGTGCCCGGTTCCTCTGTTCCCGGTTTCTACCGTTCCCGGTTTCTACCGTTCCCGGATTCCTTTGTTCCCGGATTCCTTTGTTCCGGCGTTCCTCTGTTTCTCGCTTCTCGTGTTCCCGGGCTGGTGCGCCGGGCAGTTCGGTTATTCTTCGCCTCCGGCTCCGGGAACCGGATTCCCGCCCCCGGCTTCGGTGGCGGGGATGCCTGGGAGGTCGTCCTCCCCGGCGGCTTCGAGCGTGCGCGCGGAGTGCTGTTTCTTGGTTTGCAGGCGTGCCGTCCTGCGCAGCCGTTCCCCGACGCGGATGATGTTATCGTTGCCCGTGCAGAGCCGTTTGTAGGCGTCGTCATAGGCGTCGCGTGCCTTGTCCAGCGCCGTGCCGACCCCTTCGAGCGAACCGGTGAAGGCCACCAGCTGTTCGTAGAGTTTCAGCCCGCATGCGGCGATGTCCCTGGTGTTCTTGTCCTGGTCGTTGTATTTCCACAGGTCGGCGACCAATTTGAGCAGGGCGAAAAGGTTCGTCGGCGACGAGATGATGACCTTCTTGTCGTAGGCGTCCGACCAGATGGCCGCGTCGTTCTGCAATGCGGCGAGGAAGGCCGGCTCGTTGGGGATGAACATGATGACGAAGTCGGGCGAGTTGAGCAGGCGCTGGTACTCCTTGCGTCCCAGTTCATTGACGTGCTGGCGGACGGAGGCCGTGTGGGCAGCGAGGTAGCGGCGGCGTTCCTCTTCGGTTTCGGCCGAGGTGTAGCCTACGAAAGCCGTGAGCGAAACTTTCGAGTCGATGACGATGTCTTTCTTCTCGGGCAGGTGCAGCACGACGTCGGGTCGCAGGTTGTGTCCCTCGGCGTCCTTGATGTTGTATTGCGTTTCGTAGTGGATGCCCTTGATGAGCGCCGAACTGTCCAGGATCGTTTCCAGCAGCATTTCGCCCCAGTCGCCCTGCACTTTCGAATTGCCTTTCAGTGCGTTCGTCAGGTTCGTGGTCTCGGTCGTGATGCGCCGGTTGAGTTCCATCAGGTTTTTCAGCTCGGCCTTCAGTTCGCCGCGCTGTGCCGTCTGGGTGGTGTAGATGTCCTCGACGCGCTTTCGGAATTCGGCGATGTTGTCGCGGAAGGGTTTGAGCAGCACGTCGAGCGATTCTTTGTTGGTCTCCTTGAAATGTTTGGACTGCTCGCCCAGTATCTCGGTCGCAAGGTTGCGGAACTGGGCCCGGAAGGTCTCCTCCAGTTTTTCGCGCTCGGCTTTTTCGGCCGCGCGATCCTCGGCGTTCTTCGCGCGCAGCGATGCGATCTCGGTCTGGGACGAGGCGCGGAGTGCCGCCAGTTCCGCTTCGGTGCGTGTCCGCTGCTCGGTCAGCGCCTGCACCTGTTCTTCGTAGCGCTGCCGCAGCTCTTTTTCCGCGGACAAGGCCTGTTCCGCGGCGGCCAGCCGGGCTTCGGCCACCGCCAGCCGCGAAGAGGCATCGCGCTCGCGGGCTTCGGAGGCTTGGTTATCAGCAGCAAGCCGGCGGGCGTCCCGGCGCCACAGTACGAGGAACAGTGCGACGGGCACTGCCAGGCTGCATGTAGCGGCCAATATGAAAAGGGTGGTAGGAGTCATCGTGTGTTTTTGTGTCTGTTTCCATGCAAAAATAGCAATTTATTCCCGGAAAAACATCCCGTCCCGGGACATGCGCGATAATTTAGCCCCGCAACGCAATTTTTACCCCCTATGTCGCAGGTTGTTCCGCAATTTTTTATAGCTTTGCTTGTTCCAAATACGGACTCAAATAATTCGAATATGAAAAAAACGCTACGATCCTTGAAGCTGGCCTGCCTTGCAGCGGTGTCCATGCTGGTTGTTTCCTGCGGCGGAGGTGCCGATTACCGCAACCTCCTGCCTGCCGATTCCTTTATGACGATGTCGGTCAATCCCGCTTCGCTTCTGCAGAAGAGCGATGCCGGCGACATCGGGCAGCATCCGCTCTTCATCCGGCTCAAGGCCGAGCTCGACAAAGCCGAGGGCATCACCGCCGAGGAGAAGGAATACCTGCTCGCCCTGCTGAAGAACCCCTGTGAATCGGGTGTCGACCTGAAAAAAGACCTGTTCTTCTTCATGTCGATGGATGGCGCGATGCAGTCCCCGAATGTCCGGGGCGGTATGCTGCTGCCCGTCGGCGACAAGGCGAAACTGGACGCCCTGCTTGTACGCATCGGCGAGAAAAGCGGCATTGCACCCCGGCACGAGGGCGGCATCTCGGTCATCGCATTGGGCGAGGACAGCTCCGTGAGCGGTTTGTGCGCCTACAACGATGTGGCTGTCATGCTCTATTTCGCGCAGGGGTCGCCGGAAAGTGCACTCGATGCCGTTAAGAAACTCTTTGCCCAGAAGTGCGGCGAGAGCCTGATGGGTGACAAGGTCGTTGCCGACCAGCTCTCCGAGAAGAACGACATCAACATGGTGATGGCCTATTCGGCGCTGGCGTCGATGCTGGACAGCAATCCGATGGTGGGTTCGATGCCGATGATGGATGCCCTCAAGGGTGCCACGCTGGCAAGTTCCGTCAATTTCGAGAAGGGCCGGATCGTTTGCGATGCCGCCATGTCGTACAAGGACAAGGAGAGCGAGCAGAAAATGATGGATTTTTACGCCTATGTGAAACCCCAGACGGGAGCCCTGTTGCGCTACGTGCCCCGGAATACGATCGGTGCGATGGCCTACGGCCTCGACGGCGAGAAGATGTATTCGGTGTTCTCCGCAATGCCCGGTTACGGTATGCTGATGGCCAACCCGATGGTCAAGCAGGTGATGGATGCCTTCAGCGGCGACTGCGTGATTTCGTTCTCGGGAATTACTCCCGACCGGTATCCCGTGGCATCGCTGCTGGCCCAGGTGAAGGATCCCGCCGTGTTGCAGACGATTGTCTCCAACCTCTCCGGCATGCCCATCCAGAAGGCGGGCGAAGGCGAGTATACGATCAGCATGGGCGGCGTCACGGTGATGTTCGGCGTGAAGGGCGACGTGCTCTACTGTACGACCGATGCGGTTGTGAAATCGGCGCTCGACGGTGCGGATATCGAATCGCTGGCTTCGATGAGCAAGATATTCAAGGGCCAGTCGGGAAGCTTCTACGTCGATTTCGAGGGTGTGAACGCGCTGACCGCACAGCTTGTCGGCGGGAATGTCGACCCGCAGGTCGAGGCCGCGCTCTCCGTGCTGGCCATGTTCGAAGACCTGGAAGCCTATGGTACGATGAAGGGCGGAACTGCCGTAGTCAATATGACGGACAAGGAGCAGAACTCCTTTAAGACCATCTGCGACAAAATCGGCGAGCTGATCCGCCTGTACGTGCCGGAGGCAAATCTGTAATAACCTCCGGGGTTTATGGGAAACGGCCGTCCGGGATTCGAACGGCCGTTTCCCTTGAAATAAAGAACGTATGGAATCGATAACTTTGCAACGGGTGCTGCCCTGCGTGTTCGCGGGGGAGGCAGCCCCGCGGGATTCGGGGGTCTGGTTGCAGGAGGTAACCTTCCGCAAGGGGGAGTACTGCCTGCTCGAGGCGGCTTCGGGGACGGGAAAAACTTCGCTGTGCCACTTCCTCTACGGCATCCGGGAGGATTACACGGGGAAGATACTCTTCGACGGGGCGGATTGCCGCGGCTTTTCCGCCGCGGCGTGGAGCGGCCTGCGCCGCAGGTCGCTGAGTATGCTTTTCCAGGATCTGCGTCTTTTCGGCGAATTGACCGTCGCGGAGAATATCGGCCTGAAAAACGAGCTCACGCATTTCAAGACGCAGGAGCAGATCGGGCGAATGCTCGAGGCTGCGGGTATCGCCGATAAACGGGATGCCCCGGTCGAAAAGCTCTCCTTCGGACAGCAGCAGCGCGTGGCCTTCATCCGCTGCATGTGCCAGCCGTTCGATTTCATCCTGCTCGACGAGCCCGTCAGCCACCTCGATGCCGCTAACGGGGAGTTGCTCTCCGGGATGCTGCTGGAAGAGGCGCAGGCGCAGGGGGCGGGCATCGTCGTCACCTCGGTGGGCAGCCGGCTCGGGCTTCCCTACCATAAAACCCTTACGCTATGACACTGCTTTGGAAATTGCTGCGCAGCCATCTGAGCGTCGCGCAGACCGTAGGTTTCGCCCTCGCCGGGGTCGTGGGCATGACCATCGTGCTCACCTCGGTGCAGGCTTACCGCGATGTCATGCCGGTCTTCGATGCCCCCGATTCGTTCATGCGGGGCGATTACCTGGTGCTTTCGAAACGGGTCGGCGCGCTCCAGACGATCGGGTTGGGGAGCAGCGACTTTACCCCCGGGGAGCTGGAGGAGTTGGGCGGACAGCCTTTCGTCCGGGATGTCGGGGCTTTCACGCCGGCGGACTACCGGGTGAAGGGTACGGTGGGCATGGGCGGCGTGCAGCTCTCGACCTACCTGTTTTTCGAGGCGGTGCCCGACCGCTTCCTCGATGTCGCCTCCGGGAAGTGGAAATACGAACCCGGCGACGGGGACATCCCCATCATCATCCCGCGCAATTACCTGAACCTCTACAATTACGGGTTTGCCAAGTCGCAGGGGCTGCCGCAGATTTCGGAGGGGATATTCCAGCGGGTTTCGCTCGGCATCGAGGTCGCCGGTAACGGGCGGACTGAACAGTTCCGGGGCCGTATCGTCGGGTTGTCGAACCGCCTCAATACGATCCTCGTTCCGGAGTCTTTCATCCGTTGGTCGAACGGGCGGTTCGGCCAGGGCGGGGAGAAACAGGCATCGCGGGTCATCGTCGAGACCGACCGCCCTGTGGATGCCGCGATTTCGGCTTACCTCGACGGCAAGGGCTATGAGGCCGAAGGCGACCGCCGTGACGACGGGAAGGCTGCCTATTTCCTGCAACTTGCGGCCGGAGGACTCGGAGGGGTGGGGCTGGTGTTCAGCGTGATGTCCTTCTACATTCTGATGCTGAGCATTTTCCTGCTCTTGCAGAAGAACAGCGCGAAACTGGAGACCCTGCTTCTGCTGGGTTATGCACCGGGGCGTGTAGCACGGCCGTATTGGTTGCTGACCCTGTGGCTCAACCTGGGTGTCCTCGTCGTGGCCGTGGTGCTGTCGTGGCTGGTGCGTATGTGGTACCTGCCCGAACTGGCGGCATTGCAGGAGGGGTATGCCCCCTCCGGGGTCGGCGTTACATGGGTATGCGGCATAGGGCTTGCATTGCTGCTTTCGCTGTCCAACGGCATTGCGATACGCCGGAGGATCGACACCCTGAACCGGAAAAGATCCTGACCGGCAGCTCTTTCGGGACGGAATCCCCGGAAAGACCGTGCGACAGGGAACCGGCATTCGGAATCCCGAACTGCAACCCCGAACCCCAAAACCCGGGTTTGCAGGGACGGAATCCCGCTCCGAAGCGTGGGAAACTGCCGGGAAATGACTATATTTGTCGTAAGTAATATTCGAACCATGAACAGAATCGTAGCACCTTCGATGCTTTCGGCCGATTTCGGCCACCTGGAACGCGACACGCAGATGGTCGACCGCAGTGCGGCCGAGTGGGTACATATCGACGTGATGGACGGCGTGTTCGTCCCCAATATCTCCTTCGGGTTCCCGGTGCTGAAGGCCATCCGCAAGGTGACCGCAAAGTGCCTCGACGTGCACCTGATGATCGTCGAGCCGGAGCGTTACGTAGCGCGTTTCGCCGAGGCGGGCGCCGACATCGTGACCTTCCACTACGAAGCCACGTACGATCCCAGAGGGTGCATAGAAATGATCCGCAAGGCCGGTGCGAAGGCCGGGGTGTCGATCAAGCCGGCGACTTCGGTCGAGGTGCTGCGCGATATCCTCCCGCTGGTCGACCTGGTGCTGGTGATGAGTGTCGAACCCGGTTTCGGCGGGCAGTCGTTCATCCCGGCTTCGATCGGGAAGATCGAAGCCCTGCGGGCGATGGCCCGGGAGCTGGGCTTGCAGACCGTCATCGAGGTCGACGGCGGCATCTCGTCGCACAATGCCCGCGAGGTTTATCAGGCGGGTGCCGACGTGCTGGTTGCCGGCAATGCCGTTTTCGGTGCCGCAGACCCGCAGGCCGAAATCGTGCGGATGCTCAACGCCTGAACCTGCGTTCGGCCTCGCGGATGAACCGCAGGTGGCGTTCCGACTTTTCCATGACAGTGTTTGTTTCGAACTCCAAAGATACCATATGTCGGATTAAATCACTAACTTTGCCGTGATTTTAGACAGACCATGATATCTCTTGACAACCTTACAGTAAGTTACGGGGGCTGGACGCTCTTCGACAACATATCGTTCCTGATAAACCCCAAAGACCGCATCGGCCTCGTCGGCCGGAACGGGGCGGGCAAAACCACGCTGCTGCGCATCATTACGGGCGAGCAGCAACCGACCTCGGGCAGCGTGACCCTGAACGGCGACTGTACGATCGGCTACCTGCCGCAGACCATGCGTGTGGCCGATACGACGACGCTCGTCGAGGAGACCGCCAAGGCGTTCGAGGAGGTGCTGCGCCTCGAGGCCGAGATCGAGCATCTGACGCGCGAGATCGCGGAGCGTACCGACTACGAAAGCGACGGTTATGCGCAGCTGTTGCACCGCCTGAACGATGCGCAGGATCACTACCATATCCTCGGCGGCGAGACCCGCGAAGCGGATATCGAAAAGACGCTGCTGGGGCTCGGGTTCAAACGCGGGGATTTCGGACGCCCGACGAGCGAATTCTCGGGCGGCTGGCGCATGCGTATCGAGCTGGCGAAACTGCTGTTGCGCCGTCCCTCGATCTTCCTGCTCGACGAGCCGACGAACCACCTCGACATCGAGTCGATCCAGTGGCTCGAGGATTACCTGAAGAATTACAGCGGCGCCGTGCTGCTGATCTCTCACGACCGAGCTTTCCTCGACAACGTCACCAACCGCACGATCGAACTCTCGCTGGGCAAAGCGACCGATTACAAGGTTTCCTATTCGAAATACGTCGTGCTGCGCGCCGAACGCAGGGCGCAGCAGATGGCTGCCTATGAAAACCAGCAGCGCATGATCGAAAAGACCGAGGAGTTCATCGAGAAGTTCCGCTACAAACCCACCAAGTCGAACCAGGTGCAGTCGCGCATCAAGCAGCTCGAACGCCTCGAACGGCTCGAGGTCGAGGAGGAAGACCTGGCGACGCTCAATATCAAGTTCCCGCCCGCACCCCGCTCGGGACAGATCGTGGCCGAGATCAACGAAGCCGGGATGTCGTTCGGGGCGAAGCATGTCTTCAGCGGCGCGAATTTCATCATCGGGAAGGGCGACAAGATCGCCCTTGTCGGCCGTAACGGCGAAGGCAAGACCACGCTGGCGCGGATGCTCGTCGGGCAGCTGACGCCGACCGAAGGTTCGGTGCGGCTCGGTGCCAACGTCAATATCGGCTACTATGCCCAGAACCAGGACGACCTGATGGACGGCGAATTCACGGTGTACGATACGCTCGACCGCGTGGCGGTGGGGGACATCCGTACCCGCCTGCGCGATATTCTCGGGGCGTTCCTGTTCCGCGGCGAGGATATCGACAAGAAAGTCAAGGTGCTTTCGGGCGGCGAGCGGGCACGTCTGGCCATGGCCCGCATGATGCTCGAACCGCGCAACCTGCTGGTACTGGACGAGCCGACCAACCACATGGACATGCGTTCGAAGGACATCCTCAAGAATGCCATCATGAAGTACGACGGCACGGTCGTCGTCGTGTCGCACGACCGCGAATTCCTCGACGGCATGGTGCAGAAGGTCTACGAGTTCCGCGATGGCGGGGTGAAGGAGTACCTCGGAGGGATCTACTATTTCCTCGAAAAGCGGAAGCTGGAGTCGCTCCGGGAGATCGAACGCAGGGAGGCCCCGCAGAAACCCGCCGTGCAGGCAGCCCCGAACCCCGGGGCCGCCGTTTCCGGCAAACTCACCTACGAGCAGCGCAAGGAGCAGGAGAAACAGCTGCGCAAGCTGCGCCGGGCGGTCGAGGGAATCGAGGCGGAACTTGCCGCGATCGAAAAACAGATCGCCGCCTACGATGCCAAATTCGCTGTGGCGACCACCTACGACGAAGCCGACTACAAGGCCTACAACGACCTGAAAGCCCGTTACGACCACCAGATGCACGAGTGGGAGAAGGCATCGTACGAACTCGAATTAACCGAGGAACAGTGATTTCCGGGAAACCCGGCTGAACCTTGTGCCGCCCGCCCCGGGGCAAATGAAAAATAAGCTGCTATGGACAACATTATTTTCGGGATACGTCCCGTGGCCGAAGCCATCGAGGCTGGACGCCAGATCGAGAAACTTTACATCCGCAAAGGTGCCGAAGGGCAGCTGATGACGGAGCTGAAAGACCTCTGCATCCGTCACCGCGTGCGGATGCAGGAGGTGCCGGTCGAAAAGCTCAACCGCCTCACGCGCGGCAACCACCAGGGCGTCGTGGCGCAGATTTCGGCCATCGAATATGTCGAGTTGGCCGACATCCTGGAACGGGTGCCCGAGGACGAGACGCCGCTGGTGGTGATCTTCGACGGGGTGACCGACGTCCGCAATTTCGGCGCCATCGCCCGCTCGGCCGAGTGCGCCGGGGCGCACGGCCTGGTGACGCCGCTGAAGAACTCGGCCCCCGTGAATGCCGAGGCGATCCGCTCGTCGGCCGGGGCGCTGGCGACGATCCCGGTCTGCCGTGTGGGGTCGATCCGCAATACGATAAAACTGCTCCAGACCGAAGGGTTTCAGATCGTCGCCGCAACCGAGAAGAGCCGCAAACTGCTCTACGACGCCGATTTCCGCAAGCCTACGGCCCTGGTGATGGGTGCCGAGGATACGGGCATCTCGAAAGAGGTGCTCAAACTCTGCGACGAACAGCTGGCAATCCCCCTGATCGGGCATATCGAATCGCTGAACGTCTCGGCCGCAGCGGCCGTGATGCTTTTCGAGGTCGTGCGCCAGCGTATCGGACAATAAACGAAAACCATGAAAGCGAAACTCGGACATTACGTGCAGTGGCTTCGGGAGGGGTTTCTGCAAATGCTGCGCCTGCACCCTGTGGAGGCGGGATTGATTGCCCTCGGCTGTATCGGCTGCCTCGTCGCCTACGAGACGGACAGCGACGACACCCTGGTCAGGCTGGCGCTCGTGCCGCTGGCCTTCGCTGTTGCGCTGGCCTTCAATAACCTTGCGGGGACGGGGCCGTGGCGGAAAGTCTACTGGGTATGCTGGGCGCCTTTCGTGCCGTTCGCGCTCTGGGGAGGTCTGGAGGACTGGCTCGCCAGCGAGCCGTCGTTCATCACCTTCGGCATCCTGGCGCCCCTGGCGCTGCTGCTCTGCCGCCGTGCCGTGTGCAACAAGCGGTTCGTCGACGACATCATGGTGTGGCTGCGTTCGGGCATCCTCGCTGCGCTCTTCGCCAATGTGGCGCTGGGGTTGTTCTCCGCCATCCTCTTCTCCACGACCTATATCTTCGGGCTCGAAGGGAGTTGGATCGAGCATGTCTGGATATATGCGCTGATCCTTTTCGAGACTTTCGTCGGCCCGGTGCTTTTCCTGATGATGTACGACCGTTGGGCCGGTGCCGAATGCCGCGGCAGCCGCATCCTCGACGTGTTGCTGAACTATATCGTGACGCCCGCACTGCTGATCTACACTGCCATACTCTGCCTTTACATGGTCAAGATTCTCGTTACGTGGTCTTTGCCCGAGGGCGGGGTGGCCTATCTGGTGTTCGGGTTCACACTGCTGGCTCTCGGGGTCAAAGCGTTGCAGCCGTTGTTGCAGAAACGCATGTACGACTGGTTCTTCGATCGCTTCAGCCTGGTGTCGTTGCCTACGCAGCTGCTGTTCTGGATCGGCGTCCTGCGTCGTACGAACGAATACGGGCTTACCGAACCGCGCGTATACCTGCTTGTCTGCGGCGGGCTGATGACGCTCTGCGTGCTGTTGTTCCTCTCGCGCCGTACCGGGCGCTACCTGTACGTCGGCCTGGCGGGGTTCGTCTGCTTTGCGGCTCTGGCCTACCTGCCTGTGCTCGAACCGCAGCGCATAGCGACCGGCTCGCAGGTGCGCCGTGCCGTCCGTGTGGCAAAACAGCTTAACATGCTCGACGGCGAGGGCCGGCTGCAACTGGACGCCTTTGTCCCCGACACCCTGCTGCGCCGGGATTACCGCCGCCTTTACGAGGCGCTCGATTATGTTGCCGACCATGATACGCTGGCCTTCGCCCGGTTCGGGGTGGAGATCGGCAAAGTCCGCGAGGCCGTGCCGGATCTGTTCCGCGATTATGTGGTCTACGGCTACGATTACCGTACCAACGACAACTGGGTGTCGGTGTACCCGGACGGGGTGCGACGCGTCGACCTTGCCCAAGGGTATCGGGTGCTGTATGCCAACCTTTCGTACAATCGTTACGACCGGAGCCGCAGGCCGTATTACCGGTTCGCGGACGATACGCTGCGGATCGACTTCGGCACGGAACGCTCCGAATTCGTAATTTCCGCACCCGCCTTGTTGCAGCGGCAACTGCGGCATGCGGGTAAGGGAGATTATCCCCTGCCCTCTGAGCTGGAGAACGCTGCCGATGAACTCCTGACCTATTCGGATGAAGAGTTGTTGATCCTGTTTTCCAGTATGAGCATCGAACGGCGGGATTCTGCGCTTCGCCTCGACGATGTGGATATCTCGGCCATTATGGCCCGTTAGGCATGCTTACGACCGTCGAACATCCCCGGCTGGGTGAGGTCGTCCTCTCTCAGTCGCGCCGCGCACGCCGCATTTCGATCAGCGTGCGCGGGACGGGCGCCGTGCGGCTGTCATTTCCCCGCGGGGTGTCGCAGAAGCGGGCTTTGGCGTTTCTCGACGAGAAGGCGGAGTGGATTGAAGCCGCCCGCGAACGGCTCGCCCGAAAACGTGCCGCACTGCCGCCGCAGTTGCCTCCTGCCGAGGAGAAAGCCCGCATCGAAGAGCTGCGGCGCGCCGCCAAGGCCGACCTGCCCGACCGTATCGGGCGGATCTCCCGCATTACGGGGCTGAAGTACAACAAACTGACGATCCGTGCCTCGCGTACGAAGTGGGGTAGCTGTACCGGGACGAACAACATTTCGCTGAGCCTTTTCCTGATGGTGCTTCCCGAACACCTGCGCGATTTCGTCATCGTCCACGAGCTGTGCCATACCGTCCATCACGACCATTCCCCGAAGTTCCATGCGTTGGTCGACCGTCTGGTCGGGGGCAATGAAAAAGCCCTTAACCGGGAGTTAAAGGCTTTTTCGATTCGGGGCTGACGCCCCACCCAAACATAACAATCCTATTAAAGGGAACCACCCGCTCCGCGGCGGCCGTCCGGGCTGCCGTGAAGCCTCGCTATTTCCGTTGTTTAACCAAATATTGTTCTTCCCGGTATGTGAAGCTGATGAAGAGGAAGGCCAGTGCGCACGCCGCGAGCAGCATGATGAATCCCCAGTCCCAGCCCAGGTGCTGTACGATCGAACCCATGGCGATGTTGGCGAGGATGGCCGTGCCGAAGAAGTATCCGAAGAATCCGGTCAGTCCGGCGGCTGTCCCGGCGGCTTTCTTGGGTGCGAGGTCGAGGGCCTGTACGCCGATCAGCATCACGGGGCCGTAGATCAGGAATCCGATGGCGATCAGCGATATGTTGTCCAGCAGTACGCTGTCCATGTTTTTCCAGTAGATCACGACGAAGACCGCGACGAGTGCCATGTAGATCATGGTCGTGATGGCCCGGCGTCCTTTGAAGACCTTGTCCGACAACCATCCGCAGATGATCGTGCCGGGGATGGCAGCCCATTCGTATGCCGAGTAGGCCCAGCCCACATCCTTGATGTCATAACCCTTGATGTCCTTCAGGTAGGTCGGCGCCCAGTCCAGTACGCCGTAACGCACCAGGTACACGAATGCATTGGCAAAGGCTATATACCAGAGTATCTTGTTGTTGAGTACGTATTTGAAGAAGATTTCCTTTGTCGTAAGCTCCTGTTCCGACTTCTCGCTGTAATTTTTGGGGTAGTCGTTGCGGTATTTCTCGATGGGCGGGAGCCCGGTCGACTGGGGCGTGTCGCGGATCAGCAGGAATGCCAGCATTGCGACCACGATGGCCACCACGGCGGGGAACCAGAACGTACCGATCTGCCACGACCCGAACCATAACAGTCCGTAGGCCGCCATCGGGCCGATCATGCCGCCGCCGACGTTGTGGGCCACGTTCCAGACCGACATCTTCGTGCCGCGTTCGTTCTGCGAGAACCAGTGGGTCATGACGCGTCCGCACGGGGGCCAGCCCATACCCTGGAACCAGCCGATGAGGAACTGCGTGATGAACATCATGATGATCGACGAGATACCGGCCGATGTCCCGAGGAACATCGTCACCAGCGCCGACAACACCAGTCCCAGCGGCAGGAAGACACGGGCGTTGCTGCGGTCGGAAACGCCGCCCATCAGGAACTTCGAAAGCCCGTAGGCAATGGCGTTCGCCGAGAGCGCGATGCCCAGGTCACCCTTGTCGAAACCCATTTCGACAAGGTGGGGCATGGCCAGCGTGAAATTCTTGCGGACAAGGTAGTAACCGGCATATCCGATGAAGATGCCGATGAATACCTGCAACCGCAGCCGCTTGTACTCTTTGTCTATTTTTTCCGCAGCGACGGGCGGCTTGTGTTTAGGGGGTCGTAGTATTTTCCACATGGTTCAGCGATCAGTTTTGTTCAAAGATATACGTTTTCGCCAAATCCGTGAAATCCTTTACCTGTGTATCGACCCAGGCCTGGTCGTGTCCCAGTTCTCTGGCCATCATCGCGGCTACCTTCGGCGCCGCCGCGATGGCTTCGCGGGCATCGACGAAGAGCAGGCGCACACGGCGCGAAAGCACGTCCTCGACCGTCATGGCCATCTCCTCGCGTACGGCCCACAGCACTTCAGCATAGGTATAGCCGTATTTGGGTGAGAGTTTCTCGCCCAGCTCGGGCTGCTGCTTGATAAGGTCGAGGATCTTGGGCTCGTCGCTGCCGTAGACGTACATGTGATCCGCCAGGTTGGGGTTCTTGCGGTAGCCGTGGATGCGCAGTTTCTTGGTCACGCACTTGCGGACGGGCAACTTGGCGACCTCGATCGCCTTGTCCACCGTATCTTCGGCCATCAGACGGTAGGACGTCCATTTGCCGCCCGTGATCGTCACCAGCCCGTTGTCCGAAACGATGATCTTGTGGCTGCGCGAAATTTCCTTGGTGTTTTTGCCCTCCTTTTTGGGCGCCGCCAGCGGACGCTGCCCTGCGAAGACCGAAAGGATGTCCTTGTAGGTCGGTGCGGGGTTCATGTAGAGCCCTGCCGTGCCGAGGATGAAGTCGATCTCCTCCTTGAGCGGGCGCGGGTCTTCCTCGGCCTTGGGACGTACGATGTCCGTGGTGCCGACCACGACCTTGTCGTGCCAGGGCACGGCGAACAGCACGCGGCCGTCCGAGGTCTTGGGTACCATGATGGCGTAGTCGCTCTGCAGGAATTTCATGTCGAGCACCAGGTGCACGCCCTGGCTCGGGGTGACCATCTTGCGGTGCGTAGGGCTGTCCATGTGCATGATGTCGTCCACGAAGCACCCTGCGGCGTTCACCACGCTGCGGGCCTTGATTGTGTACTCTTCGCCCGTGAGGTTGTCCACGAATTTCACGCCGGCCGCACGTCCCGCATCGTCGTGTACGATCCCCGTAACGCTCGCCTGGTTCACGACCGTGCCGCCGTTCTCGATGCATGTCTGTGCGAGGTTGATCGCCATGCGCGAGTCGTCGAACTGCCCGTCGTGGTATACGACGCCGCCCTTGAGCCCCTTTTCGACCGAAGTGGGGATGTATTTCATCACTTTCTTTGCCGAAATGAATTTCGATCGGCCGTAACCGAAGCCGAACGAGAGCATGTCGTAGAAGGTCAGACCGCAGAAATAGAGGAAATTATCCCAGTAACTGTAATTCGAGATCACGAATGCCTGGTCTTTGACCAGGTGCGGGGCGTTGGCTTTCATGCGGCCGCGTTCGCGCAGGGCTTCGAGTACCAGCATGACATCGCCTTTCTGCAGGTAGCGGACGCCGCCGTGCACGAGCTTCGTACTGCGGCTCGAGGTGCATTTGGCGAAGTCGGTCTTTTCGAGCAGCGCTACGCTCAGCCCGCGGGTCGCTGCGTCGACCGCCACGCCGAGGCCCGTGGCGCCTCCGCCTACCACTACGATATCCCAAACCTTGTCTTTCTCGGATAGTTTTTTGATCTGTGCAAGTCTTTCCATAAATACATGAATTTCGTTTCGCAACAAAATTACATATGATTTTTTGTATTTCAAAATAAAATATGTTTTATTTCATAATATTTCGTTTCGGAGCACAACATATTGCCGAAAAAAATATTTCTCCGGAAGGTTTCGATCTAATTTCGGATTATTTTCGTATCTTGCATTATAAAACCAAATTTTTAATCGACCTATGAATAAATCCGGCGAAGAGACTATTTTGAGCCTTCCGGAGCGTCATAACCGGATCCTGGCACTGTTGCAGCAGAACGGCTCCATATCCGTCGTGCAGCTGGCCGAGTTGTTCAAGGTTTCGGAGGTCACGATCCGCAAAGACCTCTCTTTCCTCGAACAACAGAAGAAACTCTACCGCACGCACGGCAGTGCGATCCTTATCAGCCCCTATATCAGCGACCGCCACGTCAACGAGAAGGAGAAGAAAAACGTGGCGGAGAAACGGGCCATCGGGGCCAAGGCCGCAAGCCTTGTCGCGCAGGACGATTCGATCATCATCGCGTCGGGCACGACCATGGCCTTCCTCGCGCGCGAAATCAAGCCCGTCGGACACCTGACGGTCATCACGGCGGCCGTTCCCGTGACATCGATCCTTTCGCAGGACACCAATGTCGACGTGATCCAGTTAGGGGGCATTACCCGCAGCAGTTCGGTGTCGGTCGTGGGGCCCTTTGCCGAACAGATGCTCGGCAACTTCAACTGCAGCAAACTGTTCGTCGGGGTCGACGGCATCGACCTCGAATTCGGGCTTACGACGACCAACATGCTCGAAGCGGCGCTGAACCGTGTGATGATGAACGCCGCGCAGAAGGTCATCGTACTGGCCGACAGTTCGAAATTCGGACGCCGCGGCTTCAGCAAGATCTGCGACCTGGAGGCTGTCGACCGCATCATCACCGACAATGGCATCCAGCCCCTTTACCTCGACCGGCTGCGCGAGCGCGGCATCGAGGTGATCGTCGTCGACGCATGACGTGCTGCCTGATGAAAACGGGCGGGCTGTGATCCACAGTCCGCCCGTCATATTTTGTCCCGGTATGTTTATTTCAGCAAAGCCTGCAACCGCTCGGGGTAATCCGTCGTGATGTAATCCACGCCCAGGTCGATGAAATAGCGCATGTCCTCTTCCTTGTCGACCGTCCATACGTTCACCTCCAGTCCCAGTTTTTTTGCCTGTTCCACCCATTCGGGGTGCTTGCGCAGCACGCGCATCGAGTAGTCGATGCCGGTCAGGCCGAGCCCCTTGATGCTGCGCGGGGAGAGGTCTCCGTTCAGGTAGAAGATACGCCCGTCGGGCAGCAGTTTCTTGAACGCCAGGCAGGCATTGATCGAGAAGGCGATGATGTCGGTGCGGTCGAGCAGGTTGTACTTGCGCAACGCCTTGACGATCTTCTCGGCCGCGAGGTCTTCGCGCTTGAGGTCGGAGAGCGATTTCATTTCCAGCACCAGCCGGGTGTCGGGTTTGCCGGCCACCAGGCGCAGATAGGCGTCCAGCGTCGGGATGTTCTCGCCGTTGGGGAGTACGATCGAGGTGATCTCCTTCAGCGTGCTTTTCTCCATGTCGATCTCGGTACCTTTGTATATACGGTCGTGGTTTACGATCAGCTTGTCGTCGGCAGTCAGCCATACGTCCATTTCCGAGCCGAAGGCCCCGACCGAATCGGCTTTGGAGAACGAAGCCAGGGAGTTCTGCGCCGAATTGGGCGCCGTCCAGTAGCCGCGGTGCGCGATAACCTTGGGCTGAGCGAAAGCCGCGGCAGTTCCTGCGAAGAGCAGGGTGGCGGCGAAGATGAGCTTTTTTGTCATATCGTTTGAAATGTTGGTTGAGCGCTTATAAATCGAAACTTCAACAAAGTTAGTAAACATTTCCGGAATAACAAGTCCGGCGGGGTGTAAAAGGTGTTTTTTTCAGGGTAATGTCATCGTGAGGGAGACATCTGTGATTTTGAAACGAAACACGGGGGCGGAGCGGTATGTGCAATTTCTCTGCGAAATGTATCGGAGTTTCGGGATTTTTTCCTATCTTCGTATGATGTGGAGATGGAATCCTTAACTTAAAACCAGAATAGACCATGAAAGAAAAAGTCAGCAAAAAGTTCCAGGAGATTTATGGCTCCGGGGCTGTCATGTTCGCCTCGCCGGGGCGTATCAACCTCATCGGGGAACATACCGACTATAACGGGGGCTTCGTTTTCCCGGGGGCGGTTGACAAAGGAATCGTGGCGGCCATCAAACTCAACGGTACGGACAAAGTGCGGGCCTATGCGCTCGACCTTGGGGAAAGCTCGGAGTTCGGGCTTAACGAGGAAGATAAACCCGCCGAGAGCTGGGCGCGCTATATCTTTGGCGTATGCCGCGAGGTGCAGAAGCGGGGCGGTAAGATCGGCGGTTTCGATACGGTATTCGCGGGCGACGTGCCGCTGGGTGCCGGCATGTCGTCGTCGGCAGCGCTGGAGTCGACCTATGCCTTTGCGCTGAACGACCTCTATTCGCTGGGCATCGACAAATTCGAACTGGCGAAGATCGGCCAGTCCACCGAGCATAACTATTGCGGCGTGAACTGCGGCATCATGGATCAGTTCGCTTCGGTTTTCGGCAAGAAGGGCAACCTGATCCGTCTGGACTGCCGTTCGCTGGAGTATGCCTATTTCCCGTTCGACCCCAAGGGTTACAAACTCGTCCTGCTCGATTCGCGCGTGAAGCACGAGCTGGTGGGTTCGCCCTACAACGACCGCCGGGCTTCGTGCGAGCGGGTGGCGAAGATGCTCGGGCAGGAGTTCCTGCGCGGCGCCACGATGGAGCAGCTCGATGCCATCAAGGATAAGATTTCGGAGGAGGATTACAAGCGTGCCCGCTACGTGATCGGCGAGGAGAAGCGTGTGCTCGATGTCTGCGATGCGCTCGAAAAGGGTGACTACGAAACGGTCGGCAAGCGGATGTACGAAACCCACTGGGGCATGTCGAAGGATTACGAAGTGTCGTGCGAGGAACTGGACTTCCTGGCCGAAGTTGCCGAGGCGTGCGGTGTGACGGGTTCGCGCATCATGGGCGGCGGTTTCGGCGGCTGTACGATCAACCTGGTGAAGGACGAACTTTACGACAACTTCATCGCCACGGCGAAAAAGAGGTTCAACGAGAAGTACGGCCATGAACCCAAGGTGTACGAGGTCGTGATTTCGGACGGTTCGCGCCGTTTGGAATAATTTTATGGGGAAGTTTCGCAGGTAGCCGCATTCCCCGCGGGCGGAAAACCCGTGCGGTTGTTTTTGTTGCGGCGTATGCCCTGCGGGGAGTTTTCAGGGGCATCCCGCGATACCCCGTTGTATGATCGGCCGGATCGCAAAGATCCGGCCGATTTTGAATTATCCACTGCAATGCCGAACCGAAGCGTTGGCATTCCCTGGTGGAAACCTATCGGCTGTACGGGATGTTGTATCCTGAAATCGCGATGCGAACAGGCGTGTCGGATACGATGCGCATTCCCATCATGCTATCGGGGATGCGATCCGGGTGAAGTGTGAGTCCTCGGGCTGGGCACTACCCGTGTCTTGGGTTAGAAAAGTGCGCATTGGGCATATCGGCTGCCGGGGAATGGCTTCGAAGCGCCATCCCGAAGCCCCCTCTCGAAGCTTTCTCCCGGAGGCCCCTTCCTCCCGGAGCTGTTTGGGCTTATCGGCGGCGGATTAGTTTTGTGGCGTTGTGCTAACCGGCGCAGGTCATAATATTTTTTGCAGGAAAACCTCGTCGTGGAATCCGTCGGCAAGCCGCAGCCACTCTTTCCTGATCCCCGTTTCGGAGAATCCGGCGTGGCGGAAAAGTGCGAGGCTCGCCGCATTTCCGGCTTCGACGCTGCACCATAACTGATGCAGGTGCAGCATGTCGCGGGCATAGCTGCATACGGTCTCCACCGCATCGGCGGCATAGCCTTTGCCCCGTTGTGCCGTATCGTGGATCAGAATGCCGACGCCCGCACGGAGATTCACCGGATCCAGGTCGAACAGGTCGAGCGCCCCGACGGGGAGGCCTTCCGGGGTTTCGATGATAAGCCGCTGCTGGCGGGTTTGGAAAATGTCGAACTGCTGCTCTTCGATGAACCGTTCCAACGTATGGCGGGAAAAAGGCGCCAGCGTACCGCTGACGCCCCATATCTCCGTGTCGTTTTCCCAGGCGTACATCAGTTCGATATCTCCCGGTTCGAGGGCGCGAAGCCGTGTTGTCCGGCCTTCGAGGTTCATCAGATGCCGATGATCTTGTTGCGGATGAGCATTGCCACACCCCATGCGTTCGCGTTCTCGGTCATCTTCGATACGCGGAATTTGGTGTCCTTGTATACGAGGTTGAGCGAGTATTTGTTGGTCGCCGACTTGAGGGGCAGCATGATGTAGTCGCCTGCGGCGGCCATGTTGCCGCCGACGATGACCGTCTCGGGGTTGAACGTGTTGATAAGGAAGGCCACGGCCTTGCCGACTTTTTCGCCGGCCTCCTCGATCAGCTCGATCGAGAGGTTGTCGTCGTTCTTCGCCGCGGCGATGATGTCGTCGATATGGATGCTCTTCTGCTGGTCGTACTTCTCCTTGAGGATCGTATTGACGCCCTTCTCGATCAGGTGGCACATCTTGTCCTCGATGGCGATACCCGAAACCTCGGTTTCGAGGCAGCCTTTCTTGCCGCACGAGCAGATGATCTCGTTGTCGAAAAACGGGATGTGTCCGAACTCACCGGCGAACCCGCTTTTCCCGTAGTAGAGCTGCCCGTCCACGACGATTCCGATTGCCACGCCGCGCCCCATGTGCAGGTAGAGCACGTTGCTCTCGTCCTTCGACTTGCCGCACGTGTATTCCGCATAGCAGCGGGCGCGGGTGTCGTTTTCGAGCAGCACGCGCAGCCCGACGCGCTCTTCGAGCACTTCGCGCAGCGACTGTTCGCTGGAGGTGAAATACTTGTAGCTGCGGCCCGTGTCGGGATTCACGCGTCCCGTCATGCAGACTCCCAGCCCGAGGATTTTGCCCCGGTCGATGCCGCATGTGGCGATGAAGTTCTCTATGTTGGAACAGATGCGTTCGAAACACTGCGGGCGATCCTGCAACTCGAAGGTGTAGTCGTACTCTTCCTTGATGATGTTGTTCTGCAGGTCGGTGATCAGGAATGTCATGTTGTCGCGCCCGACGTTGACACCTGCGAAATAGATCGCCGAATTGGCCAGGCCGAATATGTTCGGCCTGCGTCCGCCCGGGGTTTCCACCTTGCCCAGATCCGTTACGATGTTCTCATCGACCAGTTCCTGCACCAGCTTGGTAATGGTCGGGACACTGATATGCAGCTCTTTGGTCAGTTCCGAGAGCGTACATTCGCCGTTCACCGCCATGTAGGCGATGATGTTGCGCTTGATGATACTGTTCTTGTGCGAAATACCCTTCAGGGCATCGTCTTCGTGTTTGTTGAAAAATTCGGTGAGTGATGTCATCCGTCCTGTCTCATTTTTAACTAAACCTTTGCAAATATAATAAGTATATTTAAAAAATGCAACATGTTATTAATAAAATTTAATAAATTTTGTTTCAAAACACATTATAATAAAAGGAACGGACTGATTTTCAGTCCGTTCCTTTTTGTTTTGAGACTTTTTAGACTATAACGTCGATTTCGATTCTACGACGGCTTCGGGGTTTACCTTCCTGATAAGGCCCTGCAATACGGTGCCGGGGCCGAGCTCGGTGAATTCCGTCACGCCGTCGGCGAGCATGTTCTTTACGATGTATGTCCAGCGTACCGGGGCGGTCAGCTGTGCGATCAGGTTGGCCTTGATCTGTGCGGGATCCGTGTAGGGCTTCGCGTCGACATTCTGGTAGATCGGGCATACGGGCGTCTGGAACGGAGCCTCGCTGATCGCCTTTTCCAGTTCCTGCTTGGCAGGCTCCATCAGCGGCGAGTGGAATGCGCCGCCTACGGGCAGGCGCAGGGCGCGGCGCGCACCGGCGGCCTTGGCTTTTTCGCAGGCTGCGTCGACGGCTTCCACGGCACCCGAGATCACGAGCTGGCCGGGGCAGTTGTAATTGGCCGCTACGACGCTGCCGTCGACCGATGCGCAGATTTCTTCGACTACGTGGTCTTCCAGGCCGAGGATGGCGGCCATCGTACCGGGCTGTGCCTCGCAGGCGGCCTGCATGGCCATGGCACGCTTCGAGACGAGCTTCAGGCCGTCTTCGAACGAGAGGGCACCGGCCACGACCAGGGCCGAGAACTCACCCAGCGAGTGTCCTGCGGCAGCGTCGGGTTTCACGCCGAGCGCCTTGGCCATGATTACCGAGTGAAGGAATACGGCGGGCTGCGTCACTTTGGTTTGCTTGAGCTCGTCGTCCGTGCCGGCGAACATGATGTCCGTGATACGGAAACCGAGGATATCATTGGCTTTTTCGAAAAGCTCCTTTGCTTCGGGAACGTTGTCGTAAAGGTCTTTGCCCATACCGACCGCCTGTGCACCCTGTCCGGGAAATACGTATGCGTGCTTCATATTTTTGCTGAATTTTTGTTAGCGTCGGCAAAGATAAGAATTTATTTTTTAACTTTGCACCGCAATGGTTCACAAAGGGCCGGGCAAGGCCCCGTGTGATTAAATGGGAATGCCGTGTAATTCGGCAGCAGTTCCCGCTGCTGTATGTTCCGTCGATTGCCGCAACACTCTTTTAGCCACTGGTCTTTGGACTGGGAAGGCGTTGCGGCTGGAACGAGCCAGAAGACCTGCCTTGCATCTCCCGGTGGGAGGATCCTTATTTTCGGGCAAGCTCTGCGGAGAACGGAGCGCTTCGGACGGAGACACGGCAGTGTCGGCGTTTGTTGCAGGAGGGCGGCTTTATTTATAGGTGCGTGTCCGGTTGCATGAAATGGGGGTTCGATTCCGGGAGTTCGGAACCGGATTTTTTTATTTTATGCACATAAAACAAACGAAAGATGAAAAAACTTTTACTGTTGGCCTTTGCCGCTTTTGCTTTTGCCGCCTGCTCGGACGACGATAAGATGCCGACCCCCCCCCAGCTCGAAACAATATCTTTCAGTGAGGTGGAACTTGGTTCCGACGGATACCTGTGGGGTAAAACTCTGGCAACGGATGTAGACGGCTCGTTGGAGTTCGAAGGCGTGATTTACAAAGAAGGAAGTGCTTCGTTCCTCTCGTATTTCTCGGATTTCGGCGGTGTCTGGGACACGTGGTGCAAATTCGCGATGTCTGCCTGTCATGACAAAACGACTTTCGGGACGGATAACCAGTTCAGCGTTTATACGACGGCTGATGACGGCCAGAACAAGTTCGCCGTTGCATACGATATGAAAGGTATGGGCCCGGGCTATACGTTCAACCCGGCCATCGAGTTTTCGACGGTTGTTACTCCCGTGTCGCTTCGTATTGCCAATAATACGTGGACATATCTTTACCTCACCGCTACTAAATACAGCGACTTCAGTATTGCGATTATCGGTTTCAACGGTGAAACCGAAACGGGGACGATTGAGGTGCCGTTGGCATCGGACAACAAGGTCGTAGCTGATTGGAAGACCGTAGGGCTGGATAAATTGGGAGCCGTGACCAAAATTGTTTTCTCTGTTGAGTGCGATGATGTGATGGCGCCGACTTATTTCTGTATTGATGATTTCGCTTATACCGAATAACTATTTTGAGATGAAAAATATTTTTTGGATTATTGCGGCTGCTTTTGCCTTTGTAGCCTGCTCGGACGACGACGGCCCGCGTGAGAAACCGTTTGACGGCGAAGTCGTATCGTTCGAGGCCTCCGAACATCTGCTCGACGCCATGACCGGCAACGACGTGAAGCTCGGCCCCGTTACGATGTCCCTGATGGGAATGGGGGATTATACCTATGCGAACGCTTTTTGTGCGAAGCAATACGCTGTGGAGGCGGATTTCGACGGCATGCTCTTTTCCACTGCCGACCAGAATCTCATTTTCAACGCCTATTATTCATCGCTATACGACGGGTGGGGCGGTATCGGGCTTTCGCAAATGCCCGACCGGAATGCGGCCGCTCCCTCCAGCAAGCAGCAGTTCTCCGTGTGGGCGGAAGGCGGAGCCAACGCAACGGAAACCTATGCCGTATTTTACGATTCCAACTCGCCGACGGAAATGTATCCCGAATACCTGAGTAAGTCGGGCTATCCGACCATCGACCTGGTGGAACCGCGCATCGTCGCCCACCTATACATCGCCAATTCGACCTGGGTATACAATTATTTCACGGGGGCGGATACCGACAGTTTCCAGGTGAAAATCACGGGGTCGCTCGGCGGTGTGGAAAAGGGGAGCATCACGGAAACGCTCGTCGCCGGGAAATCGAAGCTGAGCGGATGGCGCAAAGTCGACCTGTCGTCGTTCGGTGCGGTGGACAAGCTGGTATTCAAGGCGGTTTGCGACTATCAGGCCGATCCGACCTACTTCTGTATCGACGAGATCGGGTTGCTGAAACCCGATGCCATGTAATTCGGGCCCGGCTATTTGGAGATTAGTATGGCTCTGGCAATTCCCCGTACGGCCTGCCTGCCGTGCGGGGAATTTTTTGCCGCTTCGCCGGTGTCTGATTTCGGCCGGGGCGGTTGCCGGATGGGTGTTTGCTGACCGGGCGGTTGCCGGCCGGAACTGTTGCTCGGTGGGCTGTTACCGGATCGGTGCTTGCTGTCCGGGTGCTTGTCGGCCGGGCGGTTGCCGGGGGACGTCCGGCGCAATAGCAGCAGCAGGCCGGGGCCGCCGTCGGGAACCGAAAAAAATCCCCGCAGGCCGATGCCCGCGGGGATTCGTTATTCAGAGTCAGTCCGGATTCAGATCAGGTTGTCTTTTTCGATGTCCTTGAAATAACGGTAGGTGCCGACCTTCAGTTCCGCGGTCGCGGGTTCGTCGCATACGACGATCCCGTGGGGGTGTACCTGCATGGCCGAGATCGTGCAGACGTGCGAGTAAGGGCCTTCCACACACTGCTGCAGGGCACGGGCTTTCTTATGCCCGAGGGCGAGGATCAATACCTGTTTCGCATCGAGCACGGTGGCTACGCCTACCGACATGGCCTGCTTGGGCACCTTGTTCACGTCGTTGTCGAAGAAGCGCGAGTTCACGACCAGCGTGTCGTAGGTCAGCGTCTTGACGCGGGTGCGCGAGTTGAGCGATGAGAACGGCTCGTTGAAGGCCAGATGGCCGTCTTCGCCGACACCGCCCAGGAAGAGGTCGATGCCCCCTGCGCGGCGGATCTTCTCCTCGTATTCGTCGCACTCCTTCTGCAGGTCGGGGGCGTTGCCGTTGAGGATGTTGACATTGGCCGGGGTGATGTCCACGTGGTTGAAAAAGGTGTTCCACATGAACGAATGGTAGCTTTCGGGGTGCTCTTCCGGGAGCCCGACGTATTCGTCCATGTTGAACGTGACGACATCCTTGAACGATACCTTCCCGGCTTTGTTCAGGGCGATCAGCTCCTTGTACGTCGTCAGCGGGGTCGAACCCGTCGGCAGGCCCAGCACGAATGTGCCTCCGGCAGCCTGCTTCTTATTGATCTGCCCGACGATGTAATGCGCCGCCCAACGGCCGGCATTTTCCTGTGTGTCTTCGATAATGAGTCGCATAAATTTTTCGGTTTATCGGTTTGTCTGTTCATTCTTCATTCGGACGGGGCGTCAGAACATCTTGACGAACACCTCGATCGCCTGGTATTCGGCCATGCCGAGCTTGTCGTAAAGCTGCGCCGTGTTCTGCGTACGCTCTTCGGCGCGCTGCCAGAACTCGCGCGGGTCGCTGCCCGGGAAGGGCATGATGTCCTTCTGCGAGAGGTGGCGGTAGATGGCGTGGCGCTTCATGATCAGCTCGTCGGGCGACAGCGGCACCGCCATGTCGACCATGCCCAGATCCCATTCCATCCATGCACCGCGGTAGAGCCACAGGTGGCACTCCTTGAGCCATTCGTCGTCCCTGACTACGTCCAGGGCGCCGAGTACGGCCTCCATGGCCGTGCGGTGTGTCCCGTGCGGATCGGCCAGGTCGCCTGCGGCATAAATCTGGTGGGGTTTCACCTCGCGCAGCAGCTTGACGATGATGTCGATGTCCTTCTCCGTAAGCTGTCCCTTCTTGATACCGCCCGTTTCGTAGAACGGCAGGTTGAGGAAGTGGGCGTTCGTGTCGGGGTTCAGGCCGAACGAGCGGACGGCGGCGCGTGCCTCGGCGCGGCGGATGGCACCCTTGAGGTCGAGCAGCGGACGCGGTTCGGGTTCGCCCTTCTTCTTGCCGGCGATGATCTTCTCGACCTCGGCGTAGTGGTCTCCGAAGCCCAGTTCGCGGGCCGTGTCGATGTTCTGCAGCACGACGTCGTCGTGTACGGCCACGTTGCCCGAAGTTTCGTAGGCTACGTGTACGTCGTGTCCCTGCTGCACGAGGCGGATAAAGGTACCGCCCATCGAGATGACGTCGTCGTCGGGGTGGGGCGAGAATACCACCACGCGCTTGGGGAACGGTTCCGACGGTACGGGGCGTGTCGAATCGTCGGCGTTGGGCTTGCCGCCCGGCCAGCCCGTGATGGTGTGCTGCAGGTCGTTGAACACGTCGATGTTGATCTGGTCGTAGGCGCGTCCCTGTTCGAGCAGCTCGCCCAGCGAGTTTTCGATATAATCCTTGTAGGTGAGTTTGAGGATTGGCTTCTGTACCACGCCGCACAGCCATACCACGGCCTTGCGGGTGAACTTGGGCGTCCATTTGCAGGGGCCTACCAGCCACGGTGTCTGCTCGCGCGTAAGCATCTGCGCGGCATTTTCGTCGATCACCACCTCGATATTGGGGTGCATCTGCAGGTTCGAGGCAGGCACCTGGCTGGTGACTTCGCCTTCGACGACCTTCTGGACGATCTTGGCTTTCTCCTCGCCCCACGCCATCAGGATGATCTTCTCGGCGCGCATGATCGTGTCGATACCCATCGTGATGGCCATCTTCGGCGTGTTTTCCAGGCCGAAGAACGCCCCGGACTGGATTTTGCGCGTGTTGTGGGTCAGCTGAACCAGCCGTGTGCGCGATTTGGCATACGATCCCGGTTCGTTGAAGCCGATCTGCCCGTCCTCGCCGACGCCGATGATCATCAGGTCGATCTTGCGCACCGAGTGGTCGTACGATGCGCAGTATTCGGAAATCCTGGCTTCGGGTACCGTGCCGTCGGGGATGTGGATATTTTCGGGCAGGATGTCGATATGGTTGAGGAAATCCTCGTGGATGCGGAAATTGCGGCTCTGCTGTTCGGTCGAGCGGATCGGGTAGAACTCGTCGAGGCTGAATACCGCCACGTTGCGGAAGCTGACGATCCCCTCCTCGTGGCGTTTGACCAGTTCGCGGTACAGCCCGAGCGGGGTGCGCCCGGTCGTGAGCCCCAGCACGAACGGCTGCGACTCCTCGTAAACCTCGTTCGAGCAGTGGATTTCGTTATATGTACGGATTGCCTTCACGATGGTGTCGGCGACGTACTGCACGCCCAGATATTCGTTTTCATAAACCGTCGTGTGGATCTTTTCGTAACGGTGGATGATGTCGCGCGGAGCCGATACTTCGATCAGGCCCCCGTCTTTGGGAAGTGAATATTTGTTGTTCATATCTTTGAAAATTTAATTTGTTCGAAAAATTCCGGCAGGTGGAAGTCGGGCTTCGGGGCCGAGATCGGCTTCCATGACAGGAAATGGGGCTGCGAGAGTTTGTCCCCGCATTTGTAGAGGTTCACCTTCGCTTTCAGTCCGCTCCAGTCCGTCAGCGAGTGCATGAACAACGCCTGCGGCGGGATGGCCAGCACCACCGACCAGCGGTTGTCGCCTTCGTGTTCGGGGAAGGGACGCGACCCGAGGCTCGGGTTGCGCAGGATGCTTTCCATGACCCGGGGTGTGGCATGTGTGGCGTGTTCGCGCTCTCTGCGGAACCCCACGAGCAGACGCCCGATGCAGGTGCATTCGAAATTGTAGTAGTAGCCGCTGTCGTCGGGGGCGATGAAGAACTCCACGCACGAATCAGTCCAAACTTCCCCGTTGTCCTCCGTGACGCGGGCCATCGTCCATTGTTCCCTGACGTCGAAGCGCAGCATCAGATAGGCGCCCGTGTGGAACATGCGGAACGAAACCTCGGGTGCGTAGGGATATTGCTCCGGCCAGTTGCAGCAAGCTACCGGCTGCGGTTCGATGCTGCCGAAAGCGGTCTCGACGGCCCGTTTGTCGGCCGGGACGATGCCTGTTATTTTCCGTATCTCCATGATCCTTTCCCCCTTCTTCTCTTGCTGCATCGTCTTTGCAGGTTTATGCGTTGCGGTAGTGCTCCGCGATCCCGGCCACGATGCGGCACATTTGGCCGTAGTGTTCCTCCATGCTTTGCAGCAGGCGGTACTGGGCGTGTGTGCGTACGAGGTTGTGGTCGGGGTATTTTATCTTGTAATAGGTGTCGCCGTCGATGTAGTCCATCAGGAAGCGCAAAACCTGTTCGAACGTGATGTACCGCGCCGAAAAGGCCAGGTGGTCGATTTCCGTGTCGGTGAGCTGCGCCGCACGCTGCGAGAGGTATCCGTCGGTGTAGGCGCTGAACATTTCGAGCGAAATGCCGACGCGCGACAGGTCGCGGTCGTCCTCGTCGCCCGTATTGGCATAAGAGCGGATCGCATCGCCGAAATCGTTGAGCGACGTGGAGGCCATCACCGTGTCGAGGTCGATGGCGCAGAGCACCTCGCCCTGTTTGTCGAACAGGATGTTGTTGATCTTCGTGTCGTTGTGCGTCACGCGGGTAGGGATCGTACCGTCCTCGACCTTCGACCAGAAAGAGAGCATCTCGGCGCGCCGCGACTCGATCCAGCCGATCTCCCCCGCGAGGTGCATTTTGCGCCCTGCGGCATCGCGGGCCAGGGCGGCGTCCCATTGTCCGAAACGGTGGCGGATGTTATGGAACCCTTTGATCGTCTCCGCCAGCGGTTCGGTGAAATCGTCCAGCTGGGACTGGAATTTCCCGATGCCTTCGCCGCCCTTGCGGGCCAGTTCCGGGGAGTCGGCCTTGTTGTAGGCAACCGTGTCGTCGATGAAGACCGTCGCGGCCCAGTATTCGCCTTCCGCGTCGACGTGGTACAGGTGCCCGTCCTTTGCCGGGACGACGGTCATCACCTCGCGCCGCGGGTCGCCTCCGGCCGCAATGACGCCGCGGCGGATGTGTTCCGTGACCCGGCGGATGTTGTCCATCATGGCCGGCACGTCGGGGAAAACGGCCTTGTTCTTGCGTTGGAGGATGTAGTCGGGGGCATCTGCTTCGGTGCGGACGATGAATGTGTCGTTGATGAATCCTTCGCCCAGTGAGTCGATGGCCGCGATGGGGCCTTCCAAGGCGAAATTCGATGCGATCTCTCTTAAATTCTCCTTCATGGCGTACGGTTTTCTGTGTTTTCCGCGCTATAACGGTTGCACACCCCAAAGGTACTAAAAAGAACGCAGTCCTGCAACGGAATCGCGTAAAAATAAAACTTTTTTCTTTTAACAAGGGTTTTGGTAAGTATTTTTACGATCGGATGTTTTGTTCGTTATTGAATTTACCGACATGTCGCTTGGTCGAAAATAAAATCCCCGGCAATAATTAGTTGCCGGGGATTTTTCGACGACGGGAGTTGCCCGTTTATTTGATATAGCTGGTCAGCATTTTCAGGCTCCCGCCCGGAACCGCGCGGAGCGATTTCACCGTGGCGGGGAGCAGCACGGTCTCCCCCTGGTGGATCGGCATTTCGTTGCCCGAGTCGTCGCAGATCGTTCCCTTGCCTTCGACACAGATCACGACGACGAACGAATCCAAAGCCGAATAGTCGATGGTCAGCGCTTCGGTCAGGTCGTAGAGCGAGGTGGTGAAATAAGGGCACGACACCAGTTCCACTTCACGATCCTGCGCCTTCTGGTAATGCGTCCGGTAATCGGGCAGTACGGTGTAGTCGATGGCGTCCTTCGCCAGTTCGGTGTGCAGCTCGCGGGTGTTGCCGTTGGCATCCTTGCGGTTGAAATCGTAGATGCGGTAGGTGATGTCCGAGGTCTGTTGTATCTCGGCGATAAACGCCCCGGCCCCGATGCTGTGGACGCGTCCGGCCGGCAGGAAAAAGAGGTCGCCGGGGTGGATTTCATATTCGGCGAGCAGGTCGGTGATGGTGTTGTCCTCGACGCTGGCTTCGTACTGGGCGGGCGTCACCTGCTTGGCGAATCCCGAGCGCAGGCGTGCGCCTTCGTCGGCGTCCACGACGTACCACATCTCGGTCTTGCCTTTCGATTTGTGGCGCTCCCATGCCAGTGCATCGTTCGGGTGCACCTGGATCGAGAGATCCTGACGTGCGTCGATGAATTTGATCAGCAGCGGGAACTCCTGTCCGAAGCGTTCTGCATTGGCCTTGCCGAGCAATGCCGCGCCGTGGCGTGCGATCAGCCCGGGCAGGGTGGTGCCCGCCTCGGGGCCTCCCGCTACGACCGATTCGCTGCCCTTGACGCCCGAAAGCTCCCAGCTTTCGCCGACCTGCTTCTGGTCGGAGGCGATGTGTTTGTAGGGGACGATCTTCTCGCCGCCCCAGATTGTCGATTTGAGGATGGGTTGGAACTTATACATATTTTTCTCGTTTATTTAACAGTCTGCCGATAATTGATTATTCCCAGGGCAGAGGATACCACTACCAGCCAGAACGTGATCTGAATGAGCGTATCGGTTTTGCCGTCATTTGCGAAATAGATGTATGACAGCGCCCCCGCCGCTGTGAGTAACAGGGCGATGTGGACATATAATACGATCTTTTTCATAACTGCGGCACTGAATTATTACTGTTGTTTCTGTGCGTCGAGCTGGCCCAGGGCAAATGCATAGGCGCCCACCGAGATGGCATTGCTCGCCCCGAGTTTCGAGATCATGACTCCGATGCGTTTTTGGGGGTCGTATGCCACGTAACGATCCGTGCCGTAAACCTTCAGCGCACGCTGGTCGCCCTTGGCGAACTCCTTGAACTCGTCCTCGTTGTCCAGGTCGTAAACCTTCATCTGCACGCGGTTCAGTTCCTCGCCCGTGATGGTGTGCATCTTGCCGCGCAGCTCTTTCAGCAGGCTGGGCATGATCCATTTGCGGGCACCCGTGATTCCGCCGCCGATGACGATCAGCCCGTCGATGAGCGTGATGGTCGTTGCCATCGCATCGCCGGCGATCTCGCCCATTTCGGCGAAGGCCTTGCGGGCGGCCTCGGCATCGCCTTCGCGTTTGCCGTCCGCAATGTCGCAGAGCTCCTTCGGCTCGAGCCCGTGGTTAGGATTGCCCGTCAGTTCTCCGTAGACGCGTTTCACGGCGCGGATGGCAGCGCCGTCCTCGACGATGATATCCGGCATCTTCTTGTGCTTCAGGCAGAAGGTTTCGACGCACGAGTTGTCTCCGCGGTTGAGTTGGTTGTTCACTACGATGCCGACGCCGAGGCCTGTGCCGAAGGTGTAGCCCACCAGGTTCTTGTAGCGTTTCGGGCAGCCCAGGGCTTCGAGCTTGGCGTTTACTTCGGGAAGGGCGCCGCCCAATGCCTCGCCGTAGGCGAACAGGTCGCCGTCGTTGTTGATGAACACCGGGATGCCGAATTTGTATTCGAGGAACGGCCCCAGCGCCACGCCTTCGCGGAACGAGGGGAAATTGGGCAGGTAACCGCCGATGATGCCGTTGGGATAATCGGCCGGGCCCGGGAATGCGAAGCTGATGGCGACGGGTTTCTCTTCCAGCTGGTCGATGACTGCCTGGAATCCTTCGACCATCGTAGCGAGGCATTTGTCGAGGTTGTCCGCGTTCGACGGCTTGGTGATGGGTTCGACGATGAATTTGTTGGCCTGCATGGCTCCGAACACGAGGTTCGTACCTCCGGCATCGAGAGTGATGACCACCCGGTTGTCGTATCTGTACATGGTTGCTATTTATTTGTTGGTTTCAGCATTTTGTCTGCGCAGGGATCGGCCGTGCGGTGCGCGTTGTTGCTGCGGCGCGAGCCCCTTCCCGATCCTGCGTTGCGCCCGGCTGAGGAACCCCGGCTCCCGGAATCCGGTTGCGGACAGGCTCGTGCTGACGGGCTGCCCCTGGGGGTCGGAGGTTCGGTTCACTGGTTGCATTCGGTACCGGTATTTAGCTCAGCAAAGATAGTAAAAATAACCGAACGATGCGGCCTGCGGTCTGAAAGTATGCATGTCAGGTGCGATTTTTTATGTTGCGGGCGCGAATATCCGGGCCTTTGTGCCTGCCGGCTGTTTTTCCGGCTGTTAACCTTGCTGTTTTCCGGGTGTTTTTATTACCTTTACGGCACGGTAGTGCCCGGCCCCGGGAAATTCGGTGTGAGTTTGCCGCGCGGCAGCCGGGCGCCGTATTCCGGAATCGCCCCCCCCCCGGCTCGGGAGGGTGGTTGCCGGGTCGATGGTATCCTGTCCCTGCCGGATTGCCATGCCCCCGATCCGGACTGAGGAATTTCAGTTCCGTTTTTATATCTTTGTATCCCGAAATAACCAGTTCCGTTAACCCGAAAACATTACTATGAAAAGATTGCTGACCCTCGCCCTGTTCGCCGTGCTGATGCTCCCTGCCGTTGCGCAGGAGCTGACCGTGGCCACCTACAATATCCGTAACGCCAATAAGGGCGACGCCGAACGCGGCAACGGCTGGGAACGCCGCTGCCCCTGGGTATGCGGGCTGATCGAATTCCAGGGGTTCGATATTTTCGGCAGCCAGGAGGTGCTCGACGGGCAGTTGCACGATATGCTGGCGCAGCTTCCCGGCTATGCCTATATCGGCGTGGGGCGCGATGACGGCAAGGCCAAAGGCGAATATTCCCCCATATTCTATAAAAAGGAGCGTTTCCGGTTGCTGGACGAAGGCCATTTCTGGCTCTCGGAAGTCACCGACCGTCCCAACAAGGGATGGGACGCCGCGCTGCCCCGCATCTGCACATGGGGGCATTTCCTGGACAGGCAGACCAGGCGCCGTTTCTGGTTCTTCAACCTGCATATGGATCACGTCGGTGTCCGGGCACGGGAGGAGAGCGCCAAACTGGTCGTTGCGAAGATCCGCGAAATGTGCGGCCCCAGGGAGTTCGTGATCCTCACGGGCGATTTCAACGTCGACCAGAACAACCCCATCTATACGACCTTCACCACCTCGGGGATACTGGCCGATTCGTATCAAACCGCGGCCAGGCGCTATGCCCCGAACGGGACGTTCAACAATTTCAACCCCACGCTGAAAACCGACAGCCGTATCGACCATATTTTCGTGTCGCCTTCGGTGTGTGTGCACGATTACGGGGTGCTGACGGACACCTACCGTTCGCAGACCACCCGCAGCGACGAGGAGATCAAGTCCGGAGCATTCCCCAAGGAGGTGTCGTTGCACAGCTATGAGGCGCGGACGCCGTCGGATCATTTCCCGGTCGTCGTGCGGCTCGAATTCTGAGGAGGTTGTTCCGGCAGGGACTGATTCAAATGTAACGATAAGATGAAAAATGTATTTTTTGCCGCATTCTTCGGTGCTGCGTGTTGCCTGTCGGGATGCCGTCAGGAGGCAGCGACCCCCGCAACGGGGGAGCATTATGCGTTTGCCGAAGAGATGTTCCGCAAGGTGTGGGACATGTACCGGGTGCCGGAATACGGCCTGTTTTCGGAATATTACCCCAATAGCTACCGTCCCGATGTAAACTATTTCGACGACGGGGCGAAAAGCACGCAGGAGGTTTCCTTCCTGTGGCCCATGGACGGGGTGTTCACCTCGGCGGTCGCGCTGGCCGAAGTCGATCCGGTGAAATACGGCTGCTATGTCGATTCTATGGTGATGGCTGTCGAGCAGTATTACGACGACGGGCGCATGCCCGCCGGGTATCAGGCCTATCCTGTCAGGATGGGCAAGGTCGACCGTTATTACGACGACAACGGGCTGGTCGGACTGGCCTACGTCGCGGCCTACGGCGTGACCCGCAATCCCGCGCACCTGGAAAAAGCCAAGCAGGTGATGACCTTCATCCTGAGCGGCTGGCGCCCCGACCACGACGGCGCCGTGTCGTGGCTCGAAGGGGTAGAGAACCAGAAGCCGGGGTGCGCCAACGGTAAGGCGATGCTGCTGGCGCTCAACCTGTACGGGGCGACGGGAGACCCCTATTACCTGACAGCCGGGCGCCGTTTCTACGACTGGATGGAGGCCTACCTGCATGATCCGGAACTGGATATCGTCTGGAATTCCTGGCTCACGCAGCCCGAAGCGCGTCTGGACAAGGCGGTCTATTCCTATAATACGGGGTTGCTGCTGCAGGGTGCCGTCGCGTTGTATGGATATACCGGCGATCGGGTTTATCTGGACAATGCCCGCCGGCTGGCCGAAGGAGCCCGGAAATTCTATTTGCCGGAGACGGAGGACGGCGCGGCCGCGAACCGTGATTTGCCATGGTTCTATCTGGTGTTGTTGCGGGGTTACCAGGCTCTCTACGACCTCGACGGCGATCCGAAATACGTGGATATATTCATCCGCTGGATGGATTGGGCGCGCCGGAACGCACGGGATGCCGCCGGGCTGTTTTACAACGACTGGTCGGGGAAGAAAGACGAATCGGCCACACCCAAATGGCTGCTCGACGAGGCTTGCATCCCCGAGTATTTCGTCCGTGCGGCTTTGATCCGCAGGGAAGTCGTGCCGGCCGCCTTGCCCCGGTAGGATCGTTTCCGCATCGGGCGGGCGGCAATGTTCGGCGGGCTTCCCCGGCAGGAATGGGCGTGCCGGTGCGGGATGGGTGCGCTCCCGGGTGACAATCGCATGATAATTTTGCCCGGCCAGCATCTATAGACGAAATAAATGCTATTTTTGCCGCAAAATCCGATCTATGAATACGAAAGCCAAAGGTTACCTTCTGGGTGCTGTCGCCGCAGCTACTTACGGCATGAACCCGCTCTTTGCCCTCCCGCTCTACAAGGCGGGGATGGATCCCGATTCGGTATTGTTTTTCCGCTACCTTTTCGCCATCCCGCTGTTGGGCATCATGCTCAAGGCCCGCGGCCGGGATTTCAGGCTGCACCGCCGTGAGATCGTGCCGCTGGTACTCCTGGGATTGCTGGTCGCCCTTTCGTCCCTGTCCTTGTTCCTGAGCTACAATTACATGGATGCCGGCATCGCCTCGACGCTGCTGTTCGTATATCCTATTTTCGTAGCGTTGATCATGGCCTTCGGCTTCCGGGAGAAGCTCTCCCCGCAGACTGCATTGTGCATCTTGCTGGCATTGGCCGGTATCGGGCTGTTGTTCAAAGGCAGTGATGGTTCGACACTCAATATCACGGGGACGGTTCTGGTGATGGTTTCGGCTTTGTCCTATGCAATTTATATCGTCGGCGTGAACCGTCCGGTGCTGAAATCCGTTGCGACGCTCAAGGTGACGTTCTACGTCCTGCTTTTCGGGTTGCTGCTTTACGTTGTCCGGCTGGATTTCGGCATGGCAGTCCATGTGCCCGATAAATGGTACCTGTGGGGAAACCTGCTTGCACTGGCCGTTTTCCCGACGGCGATCTCGTTTTTGTGTACAACCAGCGCCATCCAGTACATCGGTTCGACACCGACGGCAATCCTCGGTGCCTTGGAACCTGTCACGGCCGTCTTCTTCGGGGTGATGATCTTCGGGGAGACCCTCACGCTGAGGATATGTTGCGGCATCCTGTTGATTATCATTGCCGTGAGCCTGATCGTCGCGGGAAATCGGGTAGCGGTTTACCTCGTGCGGTTCAGAAAACTTTTCCCGCGGCTTCCCCTGAAAAAGGCAGGCCGCAAAGGTTCCGACAGCCCTGACCGCCAGGATGGGGAATAGCCGGGGGAGGCCACCGGAGCAGTGCGTATCCGAGATGCCGCTCCGGCATCTGGTTCTGCAAAGCAAAAGACCGATAATCATTGATTATCCAGATGCTCAAGGACAATCCGCGCGCGATGATCGCAGTACAACGCGATTTCTCGAGCGAAATGATGCTCGAAACGCTGGAGGAGCAGGGCTACACCGTCACGAAGATCCCGATGTATATCACCGGAGAGGTCGAGATCCCGGAACCTCCTGAAACAGTCGATCCGGACGCCTATGAGGATGAGGAGGAGTCGCGGACTACGAAAGCGAAACGGAGGATTTCAAGGCCGATTACGCGGATTTCGAATACGCCGTCGAGGAGAGACGAATCCGCAAATACGCCCTGATCGAGAACCGCGATGTCCGGGTGATCTACGAGGAAGTCGAAGAAGAGGAGGGCGCCACGGGTGAGGTAGACGACGAGGGCCGGCAGGTCTATGAAATGATTGCACCCGAGCCGCCGATCGAGGCACTGAAACGGCAGGATCGTACAGTGCGAAACCAATACGTTCAGGCGGTTTATTCGGACATAAGAGAGGTTGTTAAGCAAGGGAAAGTTCCCCGTGCCAACCTCAAACAAGAGGAGAAGAAGGTTGCCCTGTTCGCACTGCTTAAACCCCAAATTTCGAATTCGAGATTTGAGGAATTGGGGCTTGAGTGGGACAACAGCAAGGATAGCGACGTTCAGCACCTCGCCGCCGTAGAAGGATTCACGCCCCAGTATTTCAATATGGTGCTCCGGATGTATATTCAAGCATACTTATCGAAAGTTGTTGTCCCAGCGGTAGAAATGGAAGACCCGGAGATGAAATTGCTCGAAGAGTTTGCCGAACAGAACTTCAAGAAAAAAGTAGACGAAATCCGTACAGGCGTTGGAGCCGCTAAACTCCGGCGCCGAAAACCCGGCGAACCGGGGAAAAACATTAAAAAAAGCCGGGTTTAACCACTCCCGACTTTGGCAGTGAAACGACAAAAACCGAGCCGGGGCCGACCGTGCGCAGCAGGGACTGCACACGGCGGCGGCCGACCCGGAACCGTCCGGGGAAATAAACTTGAGTTAGTGACGCACCTTTACGCCGGACGGGGATAGGATGCCGCACTCCGCCGCGCGGAGCCGGAAGACAAAGAAACGAAGTCCGCCGCCTGCTCCCGGCCGGGAAGCAAGTGTAATCCGCACACGTGGCGGCGGAGCTTCGTTTTGCTGTGGTCAAAACGCGGGAACGGACATTGTACGCCGCCGCTGCCCGGCCTGCGCCTGCGTTCGGGCGTCTGGCCGGGAATGTAAGTGCGGATACGGTTCCGGAGGTTCGGCAGCAGTCCTGCGGTGAAGTCGGTGAAGCTGGAACCGTATCCGTGATGAATTGTGCCGCCGTTTTTTTCAGACCGTTGAAACCGGGACGGGGTGCGAAAGTCTCTGCCGACCCGTAAAGACTGTCCTTTCCGTCCGAGTTGCCATAGGCTGAAACCGAGCGGAGAACGGCGGCATATATCGTTTGTGTGAGCAGATCGAAGAAAGGACGGCCAGGGTTACATATATCGAAACCGCGGTTGTAGTGGTTCCTACCAGATTTTAGGGCCAGAGCCGTCCTTATGGAAATAACCCCGCAAACGGCACGGCAATGCCCGCCGACCTGAATAGATCGCCGGACGCCAAAAAACGCCTCCTTTTTCTGATTGATTTGCCGTGACATATTGCCGGGGTTAGTTGTTGTTCAACATTCCCGGCCCCTGCGAAAAATGGGCGCAGGTACAACCCCCATCGATTGGTCTGCTACAGCCTCCCCGGAAAGTTGCCCTTGCGCCCGAAGCTCCTGTGTGAAGCTGCGGGCCGGGTGATTCGGATAACCTTAATGCACCCGGCACGGTATTGGTGGGCCGGATGCGGTGTACTTGCACCCGCCCATAAAAAGGACGAGGACGCAGGTACAGCCCCCTCTGACCGGCCTCGCGAGCCTTACTCTGGTAAACCGCCCTTACGCCCGTGCCCGTCCCCACACCGAAGTGTAGGGACATAACACAGGTTTCAGACAATTTTTACCGAATTATAAACCTACACAAAGTGTAGTCCGAAGTTTACAGGATGGTAAAGGTTGCCCTAACCTTTATTCTTTACAATATGTCACGGCAAAGGCCGTGTATTACTTCGTAAAGATAACATAACTTTTTCAATTTTAGTTTATGCTATCCGCCGAATAACTGAAAAAAAGCGAGCAGTGGGCTCCTTACACTCGACAAGGTTCTTGGAGGAGACCTGAAAAGATGCAAGTAAAAACGCCCACGCCCGCAAATCGTAGCATGGATGTACCACAACCGGGGCGTGGGACACGCCCCGTCGGGCTGCTTTTACTCCGTCTTTTCTAAAACCCTCCAAGATTTTGTCGAACGAAGGCGCCGCCTATCGACGGGACGCACCCCAAAGGTACACACAATATATTTATAGAACAATAAGTCGTCCCTATTATTTTATCAGAACGTCGTATTTTTTTCGCTGACTGGTTGCGGGCTTCTTCTCCCTGTTACGACGGGTATGAAAATACCGCTCCCGTATGGGGGACGTACAATCTTCGCGCCGGGCCGATCAGCCCATTGCCCGTATATCTCTGAGGGGTAAATGGACTTACTCGCCTTGACTGCGGAGGTTCCGCCTATCACTATCAGCCAGTAATCTTTCCATAATTCGATACTATTCAATTACAAAGGTATATAACTTTTTCTGAAACCACCAAAATCCCGAACTGAAAAACAACTTTTTCGACGCTATTTTAGGCTTTTAGCCCTTTCTCCCAATTATTTACTCACATCAAATAGTTGAGAATTTAGGTTCTTTGTGTCATGGCAAAGCAGCAGAGGGACATCGAATTAATGCAGAAAGTAGGGGAAAGGCTCCGCGTTCTGCGCGAAACAGCGGGGCTGTCGCAGGAGAAAGTCCTGTTCCAGACGGGCGTGTACCTTACGCGCATCGAGAACGGCCACCGCAATATCAATATTTCGACGCTGATAGAGTTGTGCAAGACCTACAAGGTATCGGTTTACGAATTTTTCAAAGGGATAGAGCAAAATGACGAAACACACCCGCAATGACGAAGCCATCCACAAGATCGCCGAGAAGCTGAAGACGATCCGCAAGCAGGCCGGACTGCTCCAAAAGCCCGTGACCCGCGAGACGGGTGTGAACGTCGGCGATTCAATCACCATCCTCGACCGCCTCTGCCGCTATTACGGCATCACCCTGACCGAGTTTTTCCGGGAGCTGGAAATGTAATACTAATAAAAGGAAATCATGGATACCAGCGATACATCTAAATATATTGATGAGATCAGGCGGCGGGCGGCCAGTCTGGAAGCTGAATACGGAGTAAGACTACCGCAACTATCCATTGGCGGCGGGGCAGGAAAAATTTTGGTACTTTCTTTTAAATGCGACGCTCCGGTAATGATTAATACCTCTGATTTTTTCCTTTATACGGATGAACTTCCATCATTGAAAGTCGTGGACGATAGTACTGTCCGGACTGCCCGTATCAGACAGACGGCGATTGACTATACCAATGGCGGTTATGATGAAATACATTTTCACGAATCTTTTGTAGGTATAAACTTTACGGTTGACGTTGTAAAACATCCGATATTAATCGGATGCGCGAATAATAAGGATGAGTGGATAAAAGGTACGCGTGGTGGGCCGTGCAGTTCGGTAAATGCGATAGAATTCCGGTATAATTCGGTGGATGACGTACTCTCTCCGGAGCAGGAGGACGACATTATCCAAGGAGTTCTGTTTGCCATATCTGACAAATATAACCGCCCCTTTGCTGTCGGGCTGCGCGATGTCCGCAAGTACATATACAGAATCGAGTTGAAATTGCCATCTGAGAAATTTCGGTTTGTCGATAACAACGTAGCTTCTTTGCCACATTACTCGCCGATGTTCGATTTCTATACGCAGGCGTTGCAAGTCAAAAATGACGATATTAAGTTCCTGTATTTCTATAAGGTAATCGAGTATATCTCTCCGATAGTCGCTAAAGTCAAGGTGCATGAAGAACTGTGCCGGAAACTCGCTTCCGGGATTCCTGCGACCGGGAATGTCGGTTATCTGGATTCCATATTATCCCTGACACGGACACACGACAAATCCATAAAGGATAGTGAACTGGCCAAAACCGTAATGGAGCAGTGCGACATTGTGAAGCTCTACGAATTCCTTCCGGGCTGGGTGCGGAAGCGGTGCCCCAAAGAAACGAAAGCCAGAAAACAACAGCACGCCATCGGCATGACAGCGGAGAAGGAGAGGGCGATCAAGAATAAGGTTGCGGCCATTCTCTATGCAACGAGGAACAGTATCGTACACGCGAAAGCCAATTATGAACCGACAGGGGACGAGTGCCCGCAGGAGGATCTATTCCAGCTCAATATTTTCATGCGGAAGTTGTGCAAGGATTTGATCTTCTGGAAAGACAAACACCCGGAAATCACGCTCAAATAATTGAATCGCAAAAATATATGTTTGCCGACCAATCTCTTCAATACGAATTCCGAGGAATTCAAACCTGCCTTGAGCAGATAAACACGGAAATGAATACATCCGACAGTCTTGTTACGACCACACTTTCGGAGATAAATACCAATTTATCGACGATCAGTTCACATCTTTCGGCACAAACACAATATCAATTCCTTGGCGTATCGTGGGACATTCTGCTTCCGGCATTCATCTCAATCTTAATTTTTATGCTTGGCTATCTCCTAAATGAATGGCTAAAACAGCGAGATAAAAAGATGAGCCGGACATTGGTAAGAAACACCATCCTCACATGGGCCGATATTAACCTTCCCCATCTATATCAATATGCACAGTCAATAGACGAGTTGGCAAAGGGCATCTCAAGCACTCCCTATCTTTCAACCATACCATGTACGCCCCAGCATGTTACCATCGACGTTCTTTCTCAATTTTCGATTGATAGGCTTATGGATGCACTCTATATCGGACTCCCGAGGTCGGTTGATAAAACCCAGAAGAAAATAATGTTCAACCAATATATGTCTTGCGTTTCGCTCCTGAAAGAGCAGCAAAAGACTGTTTTGGAGAAATACAAAGAATATTATGATCTGGTGCATGAAATCAGAAATGAATGGGATATAAAATGGAGAGCTTATATTGTTAATATACGGCAAAACAACATGAAGCTTACCTCTGCTCCAGATTCTCCCGAAAAAAGATACTACCAAACGTTAGGCGAACTGATTAAATCTCAATTTACTCATGAAGTGAATTTTGCAGAAAATGAGAAGATTATAGAGGCATCGAGAGAATACATAAACACGGAGTCTGAGTCTGTTGTTTCGACTGATATAATCAATACGAATCAGGTTTTTAACGACTTGATCGTAACGACTATACGTGTCCATAGCCTAAAAACATATAGCGTGGCATTCGCTTTTACCGCTCGTAATATTGCAGAGTGTGCAAAACTATTCGGCACTACCATCGAGTTTTACAAGAGGGCGTTTAATTCGCTCGAAGCCAAATGAAAATTGTGACGATATAAAAGATGTGATGTGTTTCGACTTGTCGAGATAATACATAGCAAGTTTTTAATAAACAACAACTTGAAATAAAAATTTACTTTTTAAGTAAATTTTTCAAAATATGTACTATATTTGTAACGTTATAAGCAAGCAACGATGATTGTAAAGTTTGAAAAGGAGTATCTTGAACAACTCTACCAAACGGGAAAATGCGGCGACAAGAAACATCGTTTTCAGCCGCAGATAATTAAGAACTACCATAAGTGCGTCGATGTGCTGATGGCAGCGCCCCAAATTGAAAAGTTGTTTACGTTCCCTTCTCTGCGCTACGAGGTGCTGAGCGGGGATAAAAAAGGTATTTCCTCTGTAAGGATCAACGATCAATACCGGTTGGAGTTTCGTGTAGAGGTTGTGTCCGAAGAACCAATAGTCATCATTTGCCATTTAGAGGATATTACGAACCATTACAAAAAATAGTGCCATGTATAACGAACTGTGTACCCCAACCCATCCGGGGGAAATTATTAAGGATAACTTGTCGGTTCTGGGGTTAACCCAAAAACGGCTTGCTGAGGTAATCAACGTTCGGGCCGCCATGCTGAACGGTATTCTGAATGGAAAACGTCCGCTGTCGGCCGATGTCGCATTGCGTATTGAGGCCGCGACGGGCATGGACGCAGAAACATTGGTTAATATGCAGAGCCGATATAATTTATTATGCGCCCGCAACGACAAGAAAATAAACGATTTTTTGCAAAATATCCGCAAAATGTGTGCGGCGCTTTAGCTCATTTCGACCTTGCCGCACTTTACCAGGTAAAAATACGACGCAGACTTTGTTGGTTAAGCGCTATGTAAGAGATAATCTGGAGGCGATAAACGATTTGAGTGTGGATGCCTAAAAAGATATTGAGACGATTTATGAAGCTATCGGGGCCTTGTCGGTAGTCCGGAAACAGTCCCGACCGATCGGGTTCAAAAAGGCGGAAGAGGAAAAATAAGAACACAATGGATACAACCCAAACTACCGGATTGACTTGCCCGAAATGCAGCGGGTTTATCCCTTTATCGCTCGACCAACTGCTTAAAAGTCGTGAGTTTCTCTGCCCACATTGCGGGCTTCGGTTGACGATTGATCGTAAGCCCTCAAAACAAGACGCTGATACGTTGGAGAAAAACAAACACACAGAACGCGAAAAGGTGAAAACCGACGCATAGGCCGTTTCCCATAATGAAATATAGCTGTTGGAAGGCAGCTATATTTTTGTATTTTATTCCTGCCCGAGCGCTCTTACGGGTTCGGGGGCTGGTTGGTTAGGCAGATGTTCCACCCAAGCATTGAACTCTGCTCGTTCCTCTTGGAATTTTCTTTTCTTGTCCTCTAACTCCGTCTTGCTATAAAAAGCTCCGCGATAATATTTGTCCGTCTGCCTTTCGTCATCTGTGAGATAGAACTGATAATCATTATATTCTCCAAAATCTTCGATAGACCGATAAGTGATAGTGCCAGCATAAAACCTTAATTCATTACTTACGCCCAATAATTCCTCTCGTATATTTTTGAGCAAAGCATATTTCTCGACAAGGGGTTTGAATTTCTCAAATCCCGGCCCGGCAAGACAATTATAATACAGCCATACTAATTCGTATTTGGATAGCGTGCCCCGCAGATTTCCTGCATAGGCGTACCTCTCATCAAAAGTCAAAAAGTCATGTTTAGGGTTATCAATAAATTTGATAATCCTGTACAAATGCCTGAAATAGTGATCGAAGACCGAGGGGAGATTAGAATTGCTATACCCATCCAATCCGTCCCGCCACAAAATGGATATTAAACAGTCATTACCATATTCAGTACCATTGTAATCAACATAGGGGAAATGATGCTCTCCTTCCTGTGTCGTATAATCTTTGTATAAATATTCAAATAAGGCTCGCCCTTGTTCCTTAATATCTTTATTCGGAGATTTCAATTCGGTTGTAATCTGCTGTTGTAAACTCAGCATATTAAAAAAGGTTGTTTCGAATCGCTGTAAAGCATTGGTTTTCTTTGTGGACTTATAGGTTTTGATTTGGTAGAAAATTGTCCACAATACTCCCAAGAAAGTGCCGCTTGAAAAAACAAGCGATAACGTATCCTTATTGGATTGAATCAATTTCATAATAGTTCTCTGGTCGGAAATAAATCCGAGAGCAATATGTAGATAGAACAGAAAGGCAAGTACGCCTACCGGAAGAATTATCCAGTAAAGACATCTGAAAGCAATTTTTTCGGGAGAAAGTTGGTTCATAACATTTTATGGGTCAGTTATAATCCAAAATTACAAAAAATAAGCCTCTGAAACAATAGTTGCTAAATTTTATATTCTTGTCATTCTCCCGGCTCCTGCGCAAAGATAACAGACGCGCGGCCTACGCCGTGGCAGGCTGAAGTCTCGGCACAAAAAAAGCACCGTAAAGGTGCTTTTTTTATACCTCGATCCCCGGCTCCGGCCTTGCCCGCCTGTTATTGCCCTTTGCTCCGCGAGCCGGGATAATCAAATGTCTTGTAAGACATTGATTCGATTTAATTCCGGTAAAATATCAATTATTAATTTATTAACCCCTGCCATGCCCGGCAGGTTAAATATGGGCCGAAACTATGAATAAAATCGAATTACAGAAAGGACTGAATGATGTTGTAACGAACAAAGTACAACGCATGATCGACAGCAACCAGAACACCGTCAGGCAGACCCTCCAGCGGTTAATGACCGAAAGACGGTCTGCACAGGATTTCATTGCCCCGATCGGCGTGGAACTCAAAAAGAAAGATACGGTTCCGGTAATCAAATTCACCGAACAGGGATATATCACGATGAATATGCCCAACGGCCGTTTCTCTCTTCATCCGCACGCAGTAGGGCAGTTGGCCGAGAAAATGGGCGTCCCGTCGAAATACCTCCGGCAGCTCTCAGAGGGCGCGGAGTGGCAGCGGCAGCTTGCGACGCAGATTCTCAACGAACATTCCGGGTGGACAGACCGGACGCGCGTATTGGTACGGGCCGTCGGCAGCCAGGTGCGCGGCGTGCTGTCGGACAGCTACCGGCGTCTGAACAGCGAGCAGATCCTTACGGCCTTTCTGACGGAAGCCATGAGCCAGGGCGCCGTTCCCTGCGATGCTTATATGAGCGACACAAAAATCTGGGTCGAAACGATCCTCCCGGAACCTATCAGTATCCCGACGGAATTCAACGGAACGGTGATGGTCTATATGGGCGCACGGTTCTCTACCTCCGACTACGGGGACGGGGCTGTGGATATGCGGGCATATCTGCTCAATGGTGTCTGCCTGAACGGTATGGTGCGTGAGAGCCTGATGAAGCAGGTACACCTCGGCTCCCGGCTGCCCGATAACCTTCAGTTTTCCGAACGCACTTATGCTCTCGATACGGAAACAACAATGTCGGCACCCAAAGACTTTACGAAGAATCTGTATAGCCGGGATAACATCATGCGGCAGGCCGCGTCAAGGTGGACTTCGACGACGAACTCAAGAAACTCGTCAAGGCAAATAAGCTCCTTAAATCCGAAGGTGAGAGCGTTCAGAAATTATTGATGAACGGTAATCCCGAAGACGGGCTTTCCGGCGGCCCTTCCCTTTGGAAACTGACACAGGGATTGACGGCCGTTGCCCGGGAAATGGAACCGACCCGCAGCCGGGAACTGCACGAGATTTCCGGCGAACTCATGCGTCGGATCAAATCGTAGCATCGAATTCCAATCTCAAACCGCTTGCGGAAGTCTTGAACAACTATGGGTTCAATACGGAAAATTTTGTGGAAAGCATTGCATTACTGCATCCGACAATCCAGCAAAGGTTGTTTCGGTTGATAAAGGTTTCGGCTTTGTATATGGCCTTCGGCCAGATTCGCATCGACGACCGGAACCGGGCGTCCTTTGAAATGTGCGAGGCGCTTGCGCCGATACTGCGCGAATCCCACCTGCCCCATATTTAGGGGGGGGGCGCGGCCACAGCGTAGAGCGATCTATCCGGGAATCGCCATGCTCAAGATCGAAGGGTCGTAAGGCGATTTCCGGATAAAATCGTTATCTATGATATTCCCTGCCATAGCCTTGTCGGGATAGGGCTTCAGCAGTCCCATAATCTCTTTCTCGGACAGTTTCGGGTCGAGCCATCGCTGCTCGTCTTTCGGTCGCAGAATCACCGGCATCCGGAAGTTCGTATTGTGTATGTAACGCATCATTTCGTTTGCCCCGGTCGTGATGATCGAATAAGTTCCGACGTATTCATCAAGCTCTTTGTTGTGCCAGCAATCGAATATCCCTGCGAAAGCTATGATGGGGAGGTCATGCACGGTAATGTCGTAGGGAACTTTGCGTTCACCCTCATGCCGCCAATCGAAGAATCCGGAAGCCGGAACCAAACAACGCTTTTTGCGGATCGGCTCCCGGAATGAAGGCTTCGAGAAGATCGTTTCCGACCGGGCGTTTATCGTGCGGCTGCGGATTGCTATGGCATCCTCCAGTGTGTCCGTCCAAAAGGGAATCAACCCCCAGCGCAAGAACTGTATCTCTTCCACGGACGTTACGATCGGATACTGCGCATGGGAAAATGCTGAAACATGGTAAGACGGCCGGAACACCTGAATCAGATCTGCTTTCCGGTCAAAGCGCAGAGATAGCTGTTTCGGTGCTGCGATTAAGGCGGTGTGGTAACACATAACGTTTTTTCTGCGAACAGCTAAATCTATGCCATGCAACCTGTCGGGCAGATTCGAATTTACCCTTTTTTGCAGGGCGTTTTCAGGGCATTTTCAGCCTGTCATTTCAATGTAAGAAAATATTTTTGTCAATTTGTTGATTATTAAATATGTACGATGGCCTTTGTAAGGTTGTTGCGGCTTGGTGTTTCGGGATTTATCCGCTAACTTTGAATTGCACGTTGGCAGATAAACCTATGGAAAAGATGTCGCTCAAAAAAGGAATAATCTGCATCTTCGTTCTGTTTTGCGGATTCTCACTGCATCGGACGAACGGCCAGCAGATCGGCCTGACGCAGAACGGAGCGCCGGGCGAATCCCGCAGCCGGCATTACCGGCAGGCGTATCTCGAAATGGCCGATATGCTCGACGGAAAAATTCCCTTGAGCATAAAACGTGCGGTCTTCCTTGCGGAGTGGGCTTACCTCGACGGCGACCTCGATTACGACGCTTATTGCCTCGGTATAGATACAACCGTCGCGTTTCTGCAAAGGTTCATTGCGGCAAACGGACTCGAACGCTACAAGACCGGGAAGAATCTGGCGCTCACGGAATACTTTTTCCGACCTTATTCCGGGAACGGGCATAAACCGTTTATCTATGATTTTGCCGATACCGGAGGTGAGGACGATTTAACAAAGCAGTTCGTAACCAAAGTCATGCGGACGCATACCGGACAGTGCCGTTCCCTGCCGATGTACTTTAAGGTGCTGGCCGAATCCCTCGGTGCGGAAGCATATATAGCGTATGCCCCGGCCCATGTGTTTATCCGCTATCGGAACGAGGATAAGATGTACCCGGAAGAGTGGGTGAACGTCGAACTCACCACGCACCAGATCACCCCGGAATTTTTCTATAAGGAGCATTTCCAAGTCGGCGACAAGACCATCGGGAATAAGGTTTACCTCGCCCCGCTGACCGACCGTGAAACCGTTGCGTCACAGCTTGCCGACCTCGCGTTCGGGTACCGGAACAAATTCCAATGTTACGACGAGTTTACTCGCCTCTGCGCGGAAAAATCGTTGGAGTACTATCCGCAGTATCCTAAGACGTGCATCATTCTGGGGAAGTCCCTCGATGCGGCCCTTGTAAAACATCTCATGGAAAACGGGTGTAAGGAGGACGCTTGTACCCGGCAGATTGAAGCGCAATCGGCCGCCCTTTTCGAAAAGCTGCAAGCATTGGGCTGGGAAGATATGAGCGAGGAACTACATGGGAAACTCGAAAAGGGCAACGAGGAGGGGATGAAAATGCAGGAAACAACCACGAGATAAAATACCGATACTATAACCTTTAAAACTATACTATTATGAAACCTAAACTTTTCACGCTGGCGATTTGCATTGTCACTTTATTTTCAGTAGATTTGACCTACGGGTATCATCCGATCTCGCCGTATGCGTTCTGTACCAACAATCCGATTAATTTTGTCGATCCGGACGGAAAGGATTCGTATCATTACAATGTGGCAACAGGCGAAAAAATTTGGGTGAGCGATGTCGGCGGGAAAGATACTCAATATGTAGATTTAGTATCTGTCGGTGATGACGGTTCTATACAGATTATTGGTTCTGCGGCTGTAAATGGAGCAGACATATATATTGGAGAAGTCAGAGTCGGAAAAGAGCAGGGCTGGGGTGTCGCTCCTGTCGATCTTTGGGAAGATTTACCCGGCGGGCTTTCCGGACAAGGTGGATATACCTATGACATGAACGACCTTAAAATGCGGTATGAAGTTCGTAATGGAGATTCACATGCCATGAAACAGGCGTTAGCAAATTTTGAGAATCAAGGTATTGCTGAACCATTGACAGGTACAAATTATTGGAATACTTATGGTCAAACTTTGGGAACGTTGAATTTATTCGGACAGTATTTCAATATGATGAACGATGTGTCCGGATATATGGGAGGAGGTATAAAAGGCAATAGAAGATACAATATGCAGGCTGGTGGGCAATCGAGAGTGTCGAATTCCGGCCCGTCCATGCAGGAGTTCAATATGTTCAGGGCACAACATGCAGGTCAGTTCAGCGGATATAAAGGACGCGGTTCAAATACAAAAGCAGCATGGAACGCTTATCTCAAGGCTTATGGATATAAATAAAAACACTAAGATCGCCACTTTACTTTTTTTCGTATCGTTATTGTCGGTATTTGGGTGCCGGCCAAAAGAATACGAATATGTAAGAGCGTATGTGTATGAAACGAATACCTATCCGTTAAGGGATAACTATTTCAAGATGAATGTCAGCTATGAGTTTGAGTATAAATGTGATACGATAAGAGGAGTTTACTCCACGCATAAATTGCCTGTTGCGCAGAAAGGTGATAGCCTGGTGCTGAAATATCCCATTGGTAAGCCCGAAAAAAATGAGGTCGTAAGTGTTGTGAAAGTTGTAAAAGGTAGAATTCAGCTTTAGGTCTTTTGTTTTGTGTAAGGTCAATCCTATATCACGAAAAAAATCTCACCTAATTAATTGCTAAATTAATTTACAGATATATTTTTGTAAAACCGATCCGATATAATACTGAACGTTACCTTTGACGATTCAGTGATCGGGAAATGGAGGAATTGTTTGAAAAACATGGAGGGTCTGTTTACGGCGAAACTTTGCGATAAAGCAGATTGACAGAAAAGGCTGATAGTTTTCTATCAGCCTTTTTATTCCAACATTAATTCGAATAACCTGGGTTCCATCTTCCCAAAGAATCGTTATCTTCAAATGCTATAAAGCAAATCTTTTCCAATGTGTAACTTTGCCGACTTTGGAATGCCACTTTCCTTGTATAATGTACCCGACATCGTAACATTCCTGTTTATCATTTTTCACGAGTACACGTTCAAGATCATGGGGTAAAATATCTTCTACCGCTTTCCATGAATTTATTACATCCGCAGTTTTCCCCCGTTCATCGTCGCGGGCAAAATCAATAGCCATATATGCTGTGGATACATCAACCATCGTGTCGCCATTATTCATCTTTATGGTATCGCGGTCAATAATTTTATATGCTTCGTCTTTGCTGTTAAATTGCGCAGAATCGGCGAATTTTAAAACTCGGATTGCATTTACGCCGTCTTTCAAATGTTCTTCGGGAAATAAATCTTCAATAAATAAATTCTCATTGATTGTGTCGTATTCATCCCAAGAATCATCGAGTGAAATTTTGAGTATAACCTCGCGTGCCATTTTCTCTTATGTATTTATTTTTGTAAAAATACGATTATTTTATATTTTATCCGGATTTAATCTGAATAATTTGCTCCCAATCAGTCGTAAACTTTCCAGACAGATGGTTACGGTTCATCCTGAACCGTTCAAAACCCTCGGCAGCCGTGACGATCTTCGGTTTGCCATAGGCGGCGTTCAGCCCGTCTATTGCTTTCATCAGCCTGTCATGCTTATCCCGGTCGGCGGCGTCGAACATATCGCGCTGCGTTCCGGTCTTTGAACTGATGTCCGAGAGTATCACGCCCGTCCGCTTGTAGGCATAACCTTTTCGGAAAATCTGCCGGAGCAGCAAGGAGACATACTTCGTCAGTTCCAGCGTGCTGTCTGTCGGGACGGAGAGTTTCAACAGGCGGCTTTCATAATGCTGGGGGATGTTGTCCTTGTGGCGGTTGGTCAAAATGAATACGACGATCTCCCCGCATACGCTGTTCTGCTTACGGAGTTTCTCGGCACAAGCGGCAGCATACTGGGCGACGCTCTGGTGCAGTTCCCCGAAGTCGTCGATGTCGTGGGCGAATGTCCGCGTCGTGGCGATTTGCTTTTTATCTACCGGAGCCTGCTCGAACCCGATGCACGCCTCGCCGCGCAGCTCTTTCCACATTCGAAGGCCGACAACAGACATGCGTTTGCGCACCCACTCGGGCGTAAGTTGCGTAAAGTCCCAGGCTGTGTTGACGCCGTTTGCCTTGAGCATCTTCGCATAGCGTCGGCCCACACCCCAAACATCCTCAATAGGATACCTGCGCAGCACCTTTTCAATATCCTGCGGGCGGTGCATGAAGCAACAGCCATCTAATTTCGGGTATTGTTTGCAGAGCTTCGATGCAATCTTTGCAAGGGTCTTTGTCGGCGCAATGCCGATGCTGACAGGGATGCCCGTATATTGTTTCACCGTTCGAGCGATCTCATGGCCGAGTCCATCGAGCGCCGCAGGATCGACCCCCGAAAAATCCAGAAACGCCTCGTCGATAGAATAGACCTCGGTTGCCGGAACGAACTTTTTCAACAACCCCATGACCCGCCGGGACATGTCGCCATAGAGCACAAAATTCGATGAGAAAACAGCGACATTGCCGCGGCGGGCGAGTTGCTTGATCTGAAAGTAGGGCGCACCCATTTCAATACCGAGTATCTTGGCTTCATTTGATCGCGCAATAACGCAGCCGTCGTTATTTGAAAGCACCACGACAGGGCGTCCAATCAACGACGGATTAAATACCCTCTCGCAGCTCGCATAGAAGTTATTCGCGTCACAAAGTCCAAACATACTATTCCGGCAACCAAACGGGTTGTTCTCCCTTTGTATTGTTTGGGGCTGTTAGAACTACAAAAACGGTGCTTTTCGGATGCTTGTATTACCTTGATTGTGAGTAGGCCGGATAGGTTGCCCGGATCAGGCTTTTCTTACGATGTAGTTGACTACGCCCCGAACTGCGAATTCGTTGTCCGGGGAGATTTCGATGGCCTTCTACTTCGGATTGGCCGGGATGAGCAGAATCTTGTCCGGTTCCATTTTCACACGCTTGAGGGTGAACTCCCCATCGACGAACGCCACGGCCAGACAGCCGTTGTACGGTTCGATGCTTTTATTCACCACGAGAATATCGCCCTCGGCAATCCCCTCGTCCTTCATCGAATCGCCCTCGACCCGTGCGAAGAATGTCGCCTCGGGATACTTTACGACCAGGTGGTTCAGATCGAGCTGTCCTTCAGAAAATCATCGGCGGGGGAGGCGAACCCGGCATGAACGCTGCTCTCGGCAAGCGGAATTGCTATCGGAGAGCTTATTTCGGGTTTGTATATTTTCATTTCTTTCTCCATCGTGCGAAAAACGGTGTAAATGCTGATATTCATTTGTTTGCATTGTTGCGCAAACAAGTTTAACCAACCGATTTTGTGTATAACAAAGTGTATAACATTTCCCCGAAAACGCCCTTTTTCCCATCCGAAAAAGCCCGACAACAGGGCAGACGCACAAAAACAAAAAGACCGATAATCATTGATTATCAGTCTTTTGCTTTGTACCCCCTCAGGGGCTCGAACCCTGGACCCCAACATTAAGAGTGTCGTGCTCTACCAACTGAGCTAAAGAGGCATCAATCCTTTGGGATTGCGAGTGCAAAATTAGTGATATTTTTTATTATTGCAAAAAAATCCTGAAAAAAATCGGGATTTTTTTTGCAATAAAAGCTTTTCACGTTATCGCAGAGCCACTTTGGGTTTATTGTATGTCCAGTTTGTCGCTGTTCCATTCCCCCGCAGCATCGGGATAGATAAACGGCCGCGAGTCGCCGGACTTCTTCATGTCCAGGTAACTTTCGTAGAGGTTGATGCCGTTGGACGATTGCGTGGCCAGCGAAAAGGCGATTACCGACGGATGCCGTTTCGAGGCATGGTAGCTGTCCGCCGTACGTTCGGCATATGCCCCCTGCCATTCCGGGGCGTTCGACGGATTGCCACCGATCCGCCGCGATTCACCGCTGCTGCGGGTGTCGATCGGCGCCTGTACGATCACGTACATTCCCAGCGTGTCGCAGGTGCCATACAGCGTCGGGGACACCGGGCCCGGGAGGAGTTTAAGCGTGTTGTACCCTTGCCCGCGTAAAGCTGCGATTTCGTCTGCCGAGGCATGGGCGGGAACTTCGCGCGTGCGGAGCGTGACGGGTGTGCCGTTCACCGCCAGCTGTCCGTTTTGCACCTCTACGGTGCGGAACCCCAGCGGGACTTCGATATATTCCATGTAGCGGCCTTCGTGCTGGGTTTTGACCCGCAAGGTGAAGCGTGTGGTCTTTTCCGGGCTCCAGAGCAGGCTGTCCGGAATACGTGCCAGGAACCGCAGGGTGTCCTCGCCGCGCATGTTGAGTTTGATGTCCTTGTATCCTGTTGCCGAGGTTTTACCGGCGGGGGACAGCAATTCGTAGTGGACGCGCGACGTGCGCGGGTTGAGGGCTTCGCTCTTGACGACCAGTCCGACTTCGGCCATGACGTTGTCCCCCTCTTCCGTGCTGCGCCATGTCTTGGTGAGTATGTCGCGTACGCGCAATGTCGGCTGGCTCATGACCCATGCCTCTCCGATGGCCGGTGCGGCATCGTTTTTCCAACTTTCGAGCCTTGCGACCTTCGACGGGGAACTGAGAATGACCTCCAGTGTGTTACGCCCCTCTTTGGCATGGCGCGTGAGGTTGAATTCGGCCGGGGCATTGCAGTCGCTGTTGTAGGCTACCGTCCCGCCGTTTATGCGGATCTCGTAGTCGGCCGACGCCCATCCGATCCGGAGCAGCACCTGCCGGTTGGCCCAGGCGAACGGTACGGTGAAATCCGTCGTGAAACTGTTGCCCTTTTGCGTCCATTCGGTCAGGCGCGTGAAATATTTGTTGTCGCTGCCGTCGGCCTCCGCAGCTTCCCGGGCGGTGGGGTAGACGAGCAATTCGCCGCGCATCGGTTCGCGGCCGTAGGTCGGAATATACTCCTGTGCCGCCAGCGTGCAGCACGAAAAAAGTGCTATGATCGAAAGAATACTCCTCATAGGGTTGTTTTTTGTGAACATTCCCTTGCGCCCGGCCAAACGAGTTGCCCTTGCGGCCCGGCATATCGAAAATGTTCGTATATTTGTGCACGTAAAGATAGTAAATTTTCCGGAACTTAGATGCCTGCGCTTCCCAAACTCAATTTTCCTGCCATCCGGCTGCGTGCCCGCCGCCGCGAGGGACAGGTCGAGGTGTGGGATGCCCTGCGGGGTATTTACCTCGTACTGACTCCCGAGGAGTGGGTGCGGCGCCACCTGATCGCTTATCTCGTTTCGCACTGCGGGGTGCTGCCCAAGCGCGTCGTACAGGAGTATGCCGTACCGGTCAACGGGCAGCCGCAGCGGGCCGACGTCGTGGTGGTCGGCGACCGTGCCGAGCCGCTGGTGCTGGCCGAATGCAAGGCGCCGGAAATCCGGATCGACGAGCGTACCCTGGCGCAGGCCGTGCGCTACAATTCGGTGCTGGGGGCGCGGTTCGTGATCCTGACCAACGGCCTGCGGCACTACTGCTGCGAGTACCGCGACGGCAAGTACGTCCAGTTGTCGGGGTTCCCCGATTTCTCGGCCCTATAAATTCTTGAAATTCGAATCGATGTAGTGCTGGAAACTCTCCTTGTAGTTTTCACCGATGGGGACGTATTCCGTATCGCTCAGGAACACGCGGCCGCGGACATAGCCTTTGATGCAACGCAGGTTGACGATGTAGGAACGGTGCACGCGCATGAACATATCCGACGGGAGTGCCGCCTCCATGTTCTTGAGCCGGAAAAGCGTGGTGATCGTCGTGCCGTCGGCAAGGTGCATCCGCACGTACTCCCCTTCGCTTTCCAGGTACACGATGTCGCTGATTTTGACCAGCGAAACCTTGTAATCCGCTTTCACGGAGATGTATTCCTTGTCTTTGGGCAGGGCTTCGGGGGTAGCCTCGGGTACTCCCGCACGCTGGTTGTGGCGCAGTTCGTAGAGCGAATTGGCTTTCCCCGCCGAGCGGCTGAAGTCGGCAAAACTGAAGGGTTTGAGCAGGTAATCCACGGCGTCGAGCTTGAACCCTTCGACGGCATATTCCGAGTAGGCCGTCGTGAAAATCACCATCGGCCTGTCGACCAGCGAGCGGACGAATTCCACGCCGCTCAGGTCGGGCATGTTGATGTCGACGAATATCAGGTCTACATGCTGCGCGGCCAGAAACTGCTGGGCTTCGAGCGCGTTGTTGCACGTAGCGGCGAGTTCCAGGTACGGGATTTTCTCAATGTAGCCTTTCAGCTGGCGCAGGGCCAGCGGCTCATCGTCTATGGCGATACATTTAAGCATGGAGGGTAGGTATTACGAGTTTTACGGTATAGGTCTCATTGGTTTCCCCGATGTCGAGCGAATAGTTTTTCGGGCCGTAGATCAGCGAGAGGCGTTTTCGGACGTTCTCCAGCCCGATCCCGGCATTGTGCTTCTCCGCCTGCGGGGTGTGGAGGCTGTTGCTGATGGTGCTGACGACCTTGCCGTCGGCGTAGTCGATCCGCATGTGGATGAACGACGGTTTGCTGTAACTCACGCCGTGCTTGAAGGCGTTTTCCACGAATACGATCAGCAACAGCGGCGGGATGGAAACCTGGGGCGGCAGGTCGTGCGGGTATTCCACGCGAATGTCCACGGCGTCGGTGTAGCGGATGCGCATCAGCCCGATGTAATTCTGTACGAACTGGATGTCCCTGTTCAGGGAGATGATCTCGCGCCCCGATTCATAGAGCACATAGCGCATCATCTTCGACAGCTCGATCACGGCATTTTTGGCATATTCGGTGTCGATGTCTATTAGGGCGTGGATGTTGTTGAGCGTGTTCATGAAGAAATGGGGATTTATCTGGTATTTCAGATAGTCCATTTCGGCTTCCAGGTTCTGGCGTTTGAGTTCTTCCATCTGCTGCTCGTCGCGCATCGACTGGTAAATGAGCTTGATACCCGTGTTGGCCCCCGTCATAAAGAATCCCAGCACGACGTTCCAATACATCTCCAGGTTCGAGAACGAGGCTTTCCGGTAGGCGTCGAATGCCTCGGGGTCGCCGTGGGGGAGGAAGTGGTCGGTGAGGTGCTCTTCGTAAACGTCTACCAGCCAGAATACGGCTATGATGAGCGCCAGGTCGCAAAGCAGGTAGGTCTTGTACTTGCGGCGCAGCATGAGCCGCGGGGCGAGGACGGAGTTATGGATGATGAAGATGATGAAGTAGGGGGCTATCTGCCGCCATGCGATGAGCACGTTCTCGAAACTGATGTGCAGTTCCGACATCATCTGCGAATTGAGCACCGGCACCAGGATGATGGCTGCCCACACCATCACGTAGAGCAGGTTTTCTCCGACGGTTTGCTTGCGGGTCATTTTCATGCCGTAAAGATAATAAAAAAAAGTTACCCGGTGCTCCCGGGTAACTTTCGTAAAAAAAGCAGGTAACCGAACTATTAGTGACGCCTCATTGTTGGAATGGATTCAGTGACTATGAAGAATTTGGGATAGAGAATCCAAGTGGTTACCTGCTGAGCCTTTATGTGTATGTTTTTTTATTTGTTCAGTAGCGACGGACTGTATAAATAACGTTTGATACTCCGTTTTGGTGTCTTTTCGAACTCCGTCGGATAAATTATTATTTCCGACACCCGTTCGTATGCCGCCAGGAGCGAGTTCAGTTCCGTGAGGTTGTTCTGCATGATCTGCGGCAGGTCGTTCTTGTCCACGCCTTCCGCCTCGGCCTGTTCGTAGTCGGGGACGACCATCGCCTTGAGCTTGCCGTTGCCCGAGTCGAGTATCAGGGATTCGAGTACGAGGTACATGTTGTTGAGCTTGTCCTCGATCTCCTCGGGATAGATGTTCTGCCCGCTTCCGGAGAGGATCATCGTCTTCGAGCGTCCGCGGATGTAGAGCGTTCCGTCCGGATCCATCGTGCCCATGTCGCCCGTGTGGAGCCAGCCGTCGGGTTCGAGTACCTTCTCCGTATCTTTTTCGTTCTTGTAGTAGCCTTTCATCACATGCTCGCCCCGCACGATGATTTCGCCGGCCACATGCTCCGGGTCGGGCGAGTCGATCCTGACGTCGAGCAGCCCTTTCAGGTAGCGGCCGCAGGAACCCGCCTTGAATTCGTTGTCGGGCGTGAAACTGATGAGCGGCGCGCATTCGGTCATGCCGTAACCGATGGTGATCGGGAACTTGATCTTCATCAGGAACGATTCGGTCTCCTGATTCATCGGGGCGCCGCCGACGATGAATATGTCGACGTTGCCGCCGAAGGCATCCAGCAGTTTTTTCCGGATCACCGAGTAGATGGCCGTGTTGAGCAGCGGAATCTTGACGGCGATCGACATGGGGCCTTTTTCGAGCATCGGCATCACCTGCTTGCGGTAGACCTTTTCGAGGATCATCGGTACGCAGCAGATGATCGTCGGCTTGACCACGGACATGGCTTCCAGCAGGATCTTGGGCGACGGGATTTTACCCAGCAGGGTGATGTGCCCGCCGACGGCCAGCGGCGAAAGGAAATCGAACGCGCAGCCGTAGGCGTGGGCCAGCGGCAGGAACGACAGCGTACGCCCGCCCTTGCGGAAATAATAACTGCCGGTCTGCGTGTTGACCATGCCGCGCGCGAAAAGGACGTTGCCCGTGAGGTTGTTCACCGTGAGCATCACGCCCTTCGAATAACCCGTGGTTCCCGACGTATAGTTGAGCAGGATGACCTCGTCGTTGGGTATTTCGGGGTATTTTATGTCGTTTACGCTGAACCCGCGCGGATATTTCGAACGGTAGTTTTTCAGGATGTCGCGCTGGAACTTGGTGAGCGCCTTGCCGTCGCGTTCGTAGATGGCGTGGAAATCGGTGAGTGAGAATACGGCTTCGATCTGGCGTATCTGGTCTTCTTCGATGACGTCCCAGAAATTGTCGCCCAGGAAGAGCAGCTTGCTCTCCGAGTGGTTGATGATGTGGATGATGTCGGCCGGGGCGAAGTCCTGCAATATCGGGACGATTACGGCGCCGTAGGAGATCGTGGCTATGTAGGTGATGCACCACCGGGGATTGTTGCGTCCGATCAGCGCTATTTTGTCACCTTTCTTCACGCCGGCCTTTTTGAACAGGAGGTGCAGCTTGGCGATCTCCTTGGCCATCTCGTAATACGAGAATGTTTCGCCCTTGAAATAGTCGGTCAGTGCCGGCATTTCCCGGTTCTCGCGAAAACTCGTCTCGTATATTTTTATCAGGTTTTCCTCTAACATGGTTGCGTCCTAGTGTCCGGTACAAAGATAGACTAAAAAAACGATTCTCCAGCAGGATGCCTGCATTTTTTATCCTATTGTGCTTACTTATTGCTATAAAAAGTCCTGAGCGGCAGCTTTCGAAGCCTTATTTGTTTCCTCCCTCGTCCTTGGATTCCCTCGGGGCTGGTTTTACGCGCCGAGGTTTCCAGATGTATATTTTCGATTCGGTGCCGGCCTTCAGCCGCTCGATGTTCTTGCGGTGGGTGTAAATCAGCAGGATGGCGATGATGAACGAAAAAACCACGAACGGCACCAGATGGTTGACCTTCGGCGATATGAGCGTGAAGATCGGGAAGGAACAGCCTGCGACCATCGAAGCGAGCGACACGTAGTGGGTGACCATCAGCACCAGGAACCATACGCCGAAGCAGAGCAGTACGAGCGGGGCGTTGACGCCCATGATGGCCCCGACGAGCGTTGCCACGCCTTTCCCGCCGCGGAACCCGGCGAAAATCGGGAAGATGTGTCCCGCAACGGCGGCGAACACGGCGATGAAGCGCAGGATGTAGAACCAGTTTTCATTGGCCCCGTCGGCGAATACGCTGTCGTATTTCATCAGGTCGATGATCGTCACCGCCACGAACCCCTTCAGGAAATCGAGCCCGAAGACGGGCAGTGCGGCCCGCTTGCCCAGCACGCGCAGCATGTTGGTCGTGCCGGCGTTCTTGCTGCCGTATTCGCGGATGTCGATGCCGTAATATTTCTTGCCGATCCACACGGCGCTCGGAATCGAGCCCAGCAGATAGGCGATGATAATCATGGTGGTAGCGGTGTAATATGTGAGGATCATAATGGTTTTCCAAGGGTTTGTATAATGCAAATATAATTAAAAAATCCGGAAACGGAAGCCCTGCGTGAAAAATCCGCGCCGTTCTGCTGGCGGATTCGGGGGAATATCGTATCTTTGCATACTTTAAATGTATAACAGGGTATGAATACGAAAGCATTACTGGAACCTATGGGCTCGTGGGCGTGGTGGCGCTCGTGGTTTCTGATCTTTTTCGGATGTTCGGTCATGGGTGCCGGCTTCGTGCTGTTTGTGAACCCCTACAATTTCGTACCGGGAGGCGTGTACGGTATGGGTATCGTGCTGCACAACATTTTTCCGTCGATCCAGGTGGGTACATTCGGCTATATGTTCGACGTGCCGTTGATGCTCGTTGCGATGCTGGTTTTCGGCGGGCAGTTCGGAACGCGTACGGTGCTGGCTGCGCTTTATACGCCCGGCTTCATGAACGTGCTCACGCGGCTGGTCTATCCCGACGCCGCGGCGGTCGAGAGCCTCGACCCGTCGCTGCTGCTGAACGGGCGGCTCGACCTGTCGAACGACCTGCTGCTGACGTGCGTCATCGGCGCCGTCGTCATCGGCGTGGGGCAGGGCATCGTCGTGCGCCAGCAGGCGACCACGGGCGGCACCGACATCGTGGCGATGCTGTTGCAGAAATTCGCGGGTATCAAGTTCTCGTCGGGCATCTTCCTGGCCGACGGTTTCGTCGTACTGTCCGGCCTGGCCGTCATCGGCTTCGGGCTGGGGACGGGCGAAGCCGCTTCGAACGGCTGGATGCTGACGCTCTATTCGCTCATTACGATTTATATCACCTCGCGTGTGATCGCCTACCTGCTCAACGGTGCGTCGTACGACAAGCTGCTCTTCATCATCAGCGACCACCATCAGGCGCTCAAACGCTTCATCATCGAAGACCTCGACCGCAGTGCGACCTACATCAAGTCGAAGGGGATGTATACGGACGCTTCGCGGGACATGATCTTCCTGGTCGTGAGCCGCAAGGAGGTGCACCTCGTGCAACATAAGATCAAAGAGATCGACCCGGCGGCGTTCGTGGTCGTGACCGATGCCTACGAGACGTTCGGCGAAGGGTTCAAACAGTTCCCCGACAAGAACGAGATACATGCGGAATAACGGAAATTTGGAACGTGGAATTTAAACTCAATACGAATACATTGCGCCCCCTGTCGGGCGCCGGACGCAAACTTTTCGTCGAAACCTACGGCTGCCAGATGAATGTCGGCGACACGGAGGTCGTGGTCGCCCTGATGCAGCGGGAGGGATACGTGTACACCGAGGATATCGGTCAGGCCGATGTTATCCTGATCAACACCTGCTCGATCCGCGACAATGCCGAGCAGCGTATCTGGGGGCGCCTGGCCGAGATGAAACGCTACCGCCGGGCCAAACCGGGGCTCGTCGTGGGCATCATCGGCTGCATGGCCGAACGCCTCAAGGAGAAATTGGTCGAGGGCCCTTACGGCGTCGACGTCGTGGCCGGGCCGGATGCCTACCGCGACCTGCCGCGCCTGGTGCGCGAGGCCGAAGCGGGCGGCAAGGGCGTGAACGTCCTGCTCTCCACGGAGGAGACTTATGCCGAGATCGCCCCCGTGCGGCTCGACCGCAACGGCGTGAGCGCCTATGTGGCCATCATGCGCGGATGCAATAATTTCTGTTCCTACTGCGTGGTGCCCTATACCCGCGGCCGCGAACGGAGCCGCGACCCGCAAACGATCGTCGCGGAGGCCCGCTCGCTCTTCGAGAACGGATACCGCGAAGTGACGTTGCTGGGGCAGAACGTCAATTCGTACAAGGCCGGCGAGGTGGACTTCCCCGAACTGATGCGCCTCGTGGCGTCGGTTTCGCCGTCGCTGCGCGTGCGCTTCGCCACGTCGCACCCCAAGGACATGAGCGACCGCCTGCTGGAGGTCATGGCCTCGATGCCCAACATCTGCCGCTCGATCCACTTGCCCGCACAATCGGGCGCCTCGTCGATGCTCGGGCGTATGAACCGCAAGTACACCCGCGAATGGTATCTCGGCCGTATCGCCGCCATCCGCCGTTACCTGCCCGATTGCGCCATCACGACCGACCTGATCGCCGGCTTCTCGGGCGAGACCGAGCAGGAGCACGAAGCGACGCTTTCGCTCATGCGCGAGGTGGGGTACGAGTTCGCCTATATGTTCAAATACTCGGAGCGTCCCGGGACTTTCGCGCACGAGCACCTGCCGGACGACGTGCCCGACGAGGTGAAGTCGCGGCGGCTTTCGGAGATCATCGCCCTGCAAAACGAACTGGGGCATGCGAGCAACCTGCGCGACGTGGGGCGCGAGTTCGAAGTGCTGGTCGAGGGGCGTTCGAAGCGCGACGAAAAGCAGCTCTCGGGCCGCACGTCGCAGAACAAGGTCGTGGTCTTCGACCGCGGCCGGCACGACGTCGGCGACTATGTGCGCGTGCGTATTACGGGGTGCACCCCGGCGACGCTGTTCGGAGAAGAAATCATTTAAGGATATAATAAACTGAAACGTAAGATGCGATTTGACGAACTTGACCTGGAGGATGAGATCCTCGACGGACTTGACGATATGAATTTTCAGGAGATGACTCCTGTCCAGGAACACACCATCCCGGTGATCCTGGAGGGCCGCGACATCATCGGTTGCGCCCAGACCGGAACCGGCAAGACGGCGGCCTATACGCTGCCGCTGCTCAACAGGCTGTTGATCGAAGGGAACGAAGACAATGTGATAAAATCGGTGATCATCGTGCCGACGCGCGAACTGGCGCAGCAGATCGACCAGCAGTTCCAGGGATTTTCGTACTACCTGCCCGTGTCGACCACGGTCGTATACGGCGGTGGTGACGGCAAGGGCTGGGATGTGCAGAAGCGCGGTATGCTGATGGGTTCGGACGTGGTGATCGCCACCCCCGGGCGCATGATCTCGCACATCCAGAACAGCGGCATCGACCTTTCGCACGTCGAGTGCCTGATCCTCGACGAGGCCGACCGTATGCTCGACATGGGTTTCAGCGAGGACATCATGAAGATCGTCTCCTATATGCCCAAGGATCGGCAGACGATCATGTTCTCGGCGACGCTGCCCCCGAAGATACGCGAGATGGCCAGGACGATCCTGCGCAATCCCGCCGAGGTGAACATCGCCATTTCGAAACCCAACGAGGCGATCGACCAGTCGGCCTATGTCTGCTACGAGAACCAGAAGCTGGGCATCATCCGCGAGATGTTCGCCGAGCCGACCGATTCGAAGACGATCATCTTCTCGTCGTCGAAGCTCAAGGTCAAGGAGCTGGCGCACACGCTCAAGCGCATGAAACTCAATGTGGCCGCCATGCATTCCGATCTGGAACAGGCGCAGCGCGAGGAGGTGATGCTCGACTTCAAGAACAACAAGGTGTCGATCCTGGTGGCTACGGACATCGTGGCGCGCGGCATCGACATCGAGGATATCGGGCTGGTCATCAATTACGATGTGCCGCACGACCCCGAGGATTATATCCACCGTATCGGCCGTACGGCGCGCGCCGCGGCTACGGGCAGCGCCGTGACGTTCGTCAGCGAGGACGAGCAGGGCAAGTTCCATGCGATCGAGAAGTTCATCGAGAGGGATATCCGCAAGGCCGAATTGCCGGCCAGCGTGGGCGCGGGCCCCGTATACAATCCTGCCGTCAATAACGGCCGTGGGCGCGGTGGCCGTGGCGGAGGCCGTGGCCGCGGCGGTTCGAACGGCGGAAGCCGTGGGCGCGGACGCGCAGACAAGGGCGAACGCGCAGGGCGCGAACGCCGCAACGACCGGGAACAGGGTGCGGCGGCTGCCGAAAATCCCGGGATCGCAGTCCCTCAGGCGGCACCTGCCGATAACGACCACGCCTCCGGGCGCGGCGAAGGCAATCGTGGGACGCGTGACCGCAAACACCGCCATCGCGGGGGCAGGAACCGTCGCCGCGGCGATAAGCCTCAGGGCGGCGAAACCCCGCAGCCGGGCGGTAGTGTGCCCCGGGAGTAGTCCGTGCGGGATACACAGGGAGAGACGGCACGCTGGTTGCCGGGCTGAAGGTTTCCCTAACCGGCAGCAGCCGTAAATACCCCTGCATGGGTAAAATGCAAGGCCGGGCTTTCTGAAAGCCCGGCCTTGCCGTTATTGTCCGGCGGTTTTTCCGCCTGCTGTTTTCAGGCATCGGCCTGCCGTGGCCGGCGGTGGGGTGCGAACCGGTTTGCCGGAGCGGGCTGCGCGGATTGCCTGCGCGGAATCCCGCCGGTCATTTACGCGGATCCCACGAAGGATGCGCCGGGTCTTCGGCCCTGAGGGCCTCTTCGAGCGAGATGCCCAGCGCCTCGGCCACTCCCTTGCCGTATGCCGGGTCGGCATAGTAGCAGTGGCGCGTGTGGCGCTGCTTGATAAACAGCTCGGCATCGCCCATGGCGCGCGCCGTATTCTCGCAGGTGGCTTTCTGGTCTTCTGCCGACATCACGCGCCACAGCAGGCCGGGCTGCGTGAAATAGTCGCTGTCCAGTTCGCGCTCGTCGTAGTTGTAAACGTCGCCGTTCACGGCCAGGGGCGGCTCTTTGAGGGCGGGGGTGTCCTGCCATTCGCCGTAGCTGTTGGGTTCGTAACCCTTTGCCGATCCGTAGTTGCCGTCGGTGCGCATCTGCCCGTCGCGGTGGAAGGCGTGGATCGGGCAGCGGGGCCTGTTCACGGGGATTTCCGTGTGGTTCACGCCCAGGCGGTAGCGCTGTGCGTCGCCGTAGGAGAACAGGCGCCCCTGCAACATCTTGTCGGGCGAGAAGCCGATGCCTTCGACGATGTTCATCGGGTTGAACGCCGCTTGCTCGACATCGGCATAGTAATTCTCGGGGTTGCGGTTCAATTCCAGCACGCCCACCTCGTGCAGCGGGAAATCCTTGTGGTACCACACCTTCGTCAGGTCGAACGGGTTGAGCTTGTAGTTGCGCGCCTCTTCCTCGGTCATCAGCTGCACGTACATCGTCCAGCGCGGGTAATCGCCGCGTTCGATGGACTCGTAGAGATCCCTCTGGTGCGACTCGCGGTCTTTGCCCACAAGGGCTTCGGCCTCGGCGTCCGTCAGGTTCCTGATCCCCTGCTGGGTCGTGAGGTGGAACTTCACCCACGTGCGCTTGTTGTCCTTGTCATAGAAACTGTATGTGTGGCTGCCGAATCCGTGCATGTGGCGGTACGATGCCGGAATGCCCCGCGGTGACATGGTGATCGTCACCTGGTGCAGCGCTTCGGGCAGCAGCGTCCAGAAATCCCAGTTGTTGTTGGCCGAACGCAGGTTGGTGCGCGGGTCGCGCTTCACGGCATGGTTCAGGTCGGGGAATTTCAGCGGGTCGCGCAGGAAGAACACGGGAGTGTTGTTGCCCACGAGATCCCAGTTGCCCGCGTCGGTGTAGAACTTCATGGCGAAACCGCGGATGTCGCGCTCGGCATCGGCTGCGCCGCGCTCGCCGGCGACGGTCGAGAAACGCACGAAGCATTCGGTCTTCTTGCCGACCCGGGCGAAGATCGACGCACGCGTGTATTCGGTGATGTCCTGCGTCACCGTAAAGGTGCCGAATGCGCCCGAGCCTTTGGCATGCATACGCCGTTCGGGGATTACTTCGCGGTCGAAATGCGCGAGTTTCTCGAGGAACCACGGGTCTTGCAGCGTCACGGGGCCGCGGACGCCTGCGGTCTGGATGTTCTGGTTGTCGGCGATCGGCCGGCCGTTCTCAGCGGTAAGCTGTTTCTTTTTGTCCATGGGGTTTTCTTATTATGCGGGTTAGAATTTTTTATAAATGTAAGTTATGTTTGACGGATTTGCAAATCGGTAATTCTGATGATGGTATAACCTGAAGTTATACAGGCCGAAAACCGTACCTTGACTGCCTCCGAAGGCGGATGCGATTTTTCGGCCCGAAATGCGGGTGTTTTTATTTTTGTGCATTATCTTTGAGATACCGCTTGCGATTGTTTCCCCGAACCTAAATCTCCGAACCATGGATCTGACATTCAGCACGCCCCTGAAAGGCAACCTCGTCCTGTGCAGCGACTACCGCGCTGCCGCGCTGCATCGCAGCCCCGGGCTCTATAAATTCGTCTGGGTAAGGCGTGGATGCCTTTGGCTCGAAGTCGACCATATTCCCATGGAGCTCCGGGCTGGGATGCTGCTGCCCCTGACGCCGCTCCATACCCTCGACGTGACGCGCGCCGAGGGCGAATACCTGATCCTTGCTTTCGACAGCAATTTCTACTGCATCTTCGGTCATGACGGCGAGGTGTCGTGCAGCGGGCTGCTTTTCAACGGCAGTTCCGAAGTGCTGCGGCTCGAACTCTCCGAAATGCGCACGGCCGCCCTGCAACGGGTGGTCGATGACCTGCGGGCCGAATACGGGGTAGTTGACGGCCTGCGCGAAGAGATGCTCCGCATGCAGCTCAAACGGTTTATTATCATATGTACGCGCATCGCGCGCGAGCATTTCTCCGTCGGTGCCGACCGTGAAAAACTCTTCGACACGGTGCGCCGCTACTATGTGCTGGTCGACGAGCATTTCCGGACGAAGAAACGGGTGCAGGACTATGCCGGACTGCTCCACCGGTCGCCCAAGACGCTCGCCAACCTCTTCGCCTCGTGCGGGCAGCCCTCGCCGCTGAACATCATCCACGACCGGGTCAATGCCGAGGCGCGCCGCCTACTGCTCTATACCCCGAAAAGCGCCAAGGAGATCGCTTACCTGCTGGGCTATGAGGATACCGCGGCCTTCAGCCGTTTCTTCGCCAAAATGAACGGCGAGAGCATCACCGGGTTCCGGCAGCGCGAAAAAAGGGAATAATTCCCAACATTTCCGGCATTCCTGCCATCGCGTGTGCGATCCTGAATCCAGATCTTTGCATCATCGGACAATTAACGAAAAACGAATATGATGCAAAGACTTTCCTGCCTGTTTTACGGCTTTCTGAAAATTGCGGCCAACGCGCAACGGCTCGGCCTGGGGATGATCCGGGTGGCTATCCTTATCATTTTTGTCTGGATCGGCGGACTTAAATTCCGGAATTACGAAGCCGAAGGCATCGTGCCCTTCGTGGCGAACAGTCCCTTCATGAGTTTCCTCTACAACGAAAAAGCACCCGAGTACAGGGATTATAAACTCAAGGAGGGCGAATACAACGCTGCAAAGCATGCGTGGCATGAAAAGAACAACACCTATGGCTTTTCCCACGGGCTGGGGGTGCTGATCATGGGAATCGGCACCCTGACCTTCCTCGGGTTCTTCTCGGCCCGCATCGGCCTGGCCGGGGAGCTGCTGGCCGTGATTATGACGCTCGGCACGCTGTCGTTCCTGGTGACTACGCCCGAAGTCTGGGTGCCGGATCTGGGCAGCGGGGAATACGGGTTCCCGTTGCTCTCGGGCGCCGGGCGGCTGGTGATAAAGGATACTGCGATCCTTGCCGGTGCCGTGGTGCTGCTCTCCGATACGGCGCGTAAGCTATTGGTGCGGCAGCGGGAGGCGTGACGGGGCAAAAAGGGACGACATATGCAGTGTCGCCCCTTTTTTGTTTTGTGCGAATGGCAGGGCAGGTATTCTCGTCCTTATTTCTGCCGGAAGCAAATCTGTATCGGTACCCCGGTATAAGAAAAGTCCCCCTTTGTCAAAGGGGGATTTAGGGGGAATATTAAAGCGGGATTTCTCCGGCAACGAGACTGGGCGATGCCGCAGCCCGTCCTTATTTCTGCCGGAAGTAAATTTGCATCGGCACCCCGGAGAAATCCCAGTGGTCGCGGATGTTGTTTTCGAGGAAGCGGCGGTAAGGTTCCTTGATGTACTGCGGCAGGTTGACGAAGAACGCGAACTGCGGCGTCGGCGTCGGCAACTGGGTTACATATTTGATCTTGATGTATTTGCCCTTGGTCGCGGGCGGCGGGTAATTTTCGATCAGCGGCAGCAGGAAATCGTTGAGCGCCGAGGTCGAGATGCGGCGTTTGCGCGACTCGTAGACCCGGATGGCCGTCTGGAGTACGTCGAAAATGCGTTGTTTGCTCAGAACCGAGGTGAAGATGATCGGAATGTCGTTGAACGGTGCGAGTTTCTTCTTCAGGAACTCCGTCCACTCTTTCATCGTATTGTTGTCCTTCTCGACCAGATCCCATTTGTTGACCACGATCACGCAACCCTTGCGGTTGCGGACGATCAGGTTGTGAATGTTGAGGTCTTGCGATTCGAGCCCCTGCTGTGCATCGAGCATCAGGATGCAGACGTCGGAATTTTCGATGGCGCGGATCGAACGCATCACCGAGTAAAATTCGAGGTCTTCCATCGCCTTGCCCTTCTTGCGCATGCCTGCCGTGTCCACAAGGTAGAAGTCCATCCCGAATTTGTTGTAGCGGGTGTGGATCGAGTCGCGTGTGGTGCCGGCGATCGAGGTCACGATATTGCGTTCTTCGCCCAGCAGGGCGTTGGTCATCGACGATTTGCCGACGTTGGGACGGCCCACGATGGTGATGTGCGGCAGGTTCTCCTCCTCTTCGACCAGGGCCTCGGCGGGCAGCGCCGCGAGGATGGCATCCATCAGGTCGCCCGTGCCGCTGCCGCTCATCGAACTGATGCAGTAGGGGTCGCCCAGCCCCAGGGCATAGAACTCGTGCGAAGAGTATATCTGGTCGTTGTTATCGACCTTGTTGCAGACGAGGATCACCTTTTTCGATGTGCGGCGCAGGAGATCGGCCATCAGCATGTCGAGGTCGGTGATGCCGGTCTTGACTTCGACCAGGAAGAGGATTACGTCGGCTTCGTCGATCGCCAGCAATACCTGGCGGCGGATTTCGTCCTCGAAGATATCTTCCGAGTTGACGGTGTAGCCGCCCGTGTCTATCACGGAAAATTCCCGGCCGTTCCAGTCGGTCTTACCGTAATGGCGGTCGCGGGTGGTTCCGGCCGTGGCATCGACGATGGCCTTTCGCTGGCCGACCAGACGGTTGAAGAGGGTGCTTTTGCCGACATTCGGACGGCCCACGATTGCTACGAGACTCATACTCTATTTCTTTTTTCTGATGCAAAGATAATACAAGGCGGCCGCAAAACCAAACCTGTCCGGGTTTTTCCGGGGTGCATCCGTCACCCGTAAAGGTAGTATAAAATCCGGAAACGGGAAACTCCCCGCACCGGTTGCCCGGGCGTACGTTACAGATAGCGGTTGTCCGTATCGCCCGCCTGTACGGGATAGACCAGCACGAAACTGTGCCCGGCGAAGAATTGCTCCATATACCCCGGCACCTTGCTCATGGCGGGGTGGTAGGAGAGCCGGTCGCGGCGGCTCATCACCACCCACAGGCAATCGTCGCGTTTGGTTTCATAGGTCAGCGCCGTCAGGTCGTTCCAGCAGTCGGAAACCACGTATTCGGCTTTCGACGAGCGTTTTCCGCGCGAAGGCCGCAGGTATTGCATCGTGCTGGCCGGGGCGTAGAAGACGATCCTGGCACTCGAATTCTCGGCCAGGTTGCGTAATTTCTGCATCCAGAGCTGGAACCCGGCCTCTTTCTCGGCTTTCTCGGGCACGATGACCAGGTGCCGCTTGACGGTGGTAAGCGGTTGTTCGGGGTGGTAGAAGAACGTGGTGACGTTGCTGTAGCCCAGCAGGTCGGCGGCCATCCTGCCGATGCCCGACCCGCCCGGCGTACGGTCGTGGTGCATACCCATCACGATGTCGGAGATATTGCGCTCCTTGACCACGCTGACGATGGCGTTGGCGATGTTCACGTCGTAGCGGAGCAGTTGCTGCATGTAATTGTCGGCCGATGCCGCCGCCTGCGCCGCCATGTCGAGCAGTTTGCGCCCCTGTTTTTCGAGGTTGGGGTCTTCGACCTTGTTGTCGATGGCGTTCAGCGCATACAGCCCGTTCCGCTCCTTGGCCTTTTTGAGCGTCATGCTCAGGCAGACCAGTTCGTAGGCGGTCTGCTCGTTGGCGAGCGGGATCAGGATATGGTCTTCCTCCTGCGGCTCCTTGTCGTCGTCCTGCGCATTGCGCATTGCGATGTTGTGTGCGCCCCGTTGCGTGGCGAAGGTCGAGACGGTGCAGGTGGCGAGGATCATCAGGATCGTGCCGTTCAGGACGCTTTCGCTCAGCAGGCGGATCGGTTCGCCGTCCGCCGTATGCCCGAGTATGACGTTGTAGCCGACCATGACGGCCGCGAGCGTCGCCGCCACATGGGCGCTGCTCAGCCCGAAGATCACCGTACGCTGGTCGTTCGAGAGCCGGAAGGTCTTTTGTGTGAAATAGGCCGCGAGGAATTTCGCGAGCGTAATCAGGGCGATCATCACCATCGCCACTTCGATGCTTTCCCAGTCGCGGAAGAACGCCCGGTAGTCGATGAGCATGCCCACGCCGATCAGGAAGAAGGGGATGAAGATGGCGTTTCCCACGAATTCGATCCGGTTCATCAGGGGCGAGGTGCGGGGGATCTGGCGGTTGAGGGCCAACCCCGAGAGGAATGCACCGATGATCGGCTCCAGCCCGGCCATGTGCGCGAGATAGGCTCCCAGGAATACCATCGCCAGCACGAAGATATACTGCGATACGCTGTCGCTGCAATGTTTGAAAAACCAGTGCGCCAGCAGCGGGAACAGGAACAGGATGATGCCGATCGAGAGCAGTACCGAGGCGCTGAGCCTCCACCAGAATGTTTCGTCGACATTGCCCGTGGCCATCCCGACGATGACCGTGAGCAGCAGCAGGGCGAGCGTGTCGGTGATGACCGTGCCGCCGACTGCGATCGTGACGGCCTTGTCGCGCGAGATGCCGAGTTTGCTGACGATGGGGTAGGCGATGAGGGTTTGCGAGGCGAAGAGCCCGGCCAGCAGGATCGAGGAGTAAATCGGGAAGCCCAGGATGTAATACCCGGCCAGGATGCCGAGCCCGAGCGGCACGCAGAAGGTGTAGAGCCCGAAGATGAGGCTGCGCCAGCTGTTTTTCTTGAAATCGGACATGTCCATGTCCAGCCCCGACAGGAACATGATGTACAGGAGGCCGGCCGTTCCCGAGAGGATGATGCTGCTGTCGCGCAGAACCAGGTTTAGGCCGTGGGGGCCGATCACCGCACCTGCGATGATGAGCCCCAGCAAATAGGGGATTTTGAGTTTGTTCAGTAACAACGGTGCCGCCAGAATGATGACCAGGATCAGCAGGAATTTCAGGATCGGGTCTTCGAGCGGCAACGTTATGGAGTCTATATGTGCGAACAGGAACATACGGTCGGATTGATGTATTTATACAAATATATGAAAATCCGCGGTAAAATCCAAACGACGGTGCGTTTTGCCCTGCCGCCGATTAGTCTGCCTATGCTGCGTCCGGTATTTTCCGTTTCTTTCTAAAGTCTGCGATATACCCGACGTCGTTTCTGCTTCAGAAGTACGGGAGGAAAATGCGACTACATATATTTAATAGACAAACCGGTGTAAAACCGCATCTGTTTCATTTTGTTTCATTTTTTAAGATTGAGTAAATGACCAACAACACAAATGGGACAATATAAAATATCTTGAAGTAAATTTTATTTTCTTCGGTGTCGAATTCAGGCACAGATGTCAAAACGAAATATAAGATAAACAGGGCAATGGAGATGTATAATACCACTCTATGCGCATATTTATGTTTTAGCCTCATGCGACAATATTATTTTAGTTTATTTTTTTTGTAATACAATATAATAACATTTGCTTTTTTGTCAAAAAATTTTGCATGTCCGTTGCGGGATCGTCGTGTCTGATGGCCTTCAAATTGATAATTAGCCATCGGCATGCTTCGGCGAGGCTTGGGAATATTTGCGCCGGCAATCGCTGCCCCTCCCGCGATGCCGTGTGTCTTGCACATTTTTTGTCCGGCGGAATGTGGCTGTCTGATCGCAATGATGCCGAATTGTGAAATAATGGGGGCCAAGAGCAGGAAATTTGTCAAAAAAAACGTAACTTTGAAAAATCGTATGGATAAAAAATCGTCGCCGATGCGTGTCGACAAAGTAGATAAACGTGTTCTCTGGCCCGTGCTTATGGGCTTCTTTATCATGGGGTTCTGCGATATCGTGGCTCCGATCTCGGGGCGTATCGCCACCGAATTTCCCGCATCGCAGCAGGCGGCCGTGAGTTTCCTGCCTACGATGGTGTTCCTCTGGTTCCTCGTGCTGTCGACCCCCTTGGCGGCACTGATGAACCGCATCGGCCGCAAGGCCATGTCGATGATCGGCTATGCATTCACGATCGCCGGGCTGTTGGTGCCCTTCCTCGCGGGGGAGGGCTGCGCTCTGGGCTGGTACTTCGCCGGCTTCGGGCTGCTCGGCATCGGCAATACGGCGCTCCAGGTGGCGATCAACCCCCTGCTGGCGACCATCGTGCCGGGCGAGCGGATGACGAGCTACCTGACCGTGGGGCAGATTTTCCGCAACACCTCGCTGTTGCTGCTGGCTCCGATCGTCACGGCGCTCGTGGCGCTCACGGGTTCGTGGCGTCTGCTGCTGCCGATCTATGCCGGGCTCACCGTGCTGGGCGGCATCTGGCTGCAATTTACCACCGTGGCCGAACCCGAACGCAGCGGGCATGCGGCGGGGATGTCCGATTGTTTCCGGCTGCTAAGGAACAGGGCAGTCCTGTTATGTACGCTGGGCGTGGCGTGTTTCATCGCCGGGGACGTCGGGATCGGGTTCCTCTCGGTACGGCTGATCGACAATCCCGATTCGATCCTCACCACTACGGGGTTCTATGCCTGCCGCATCGTCGGTACGCTGGTCGGAGCCTGGGTGCTGGTGCGCCTTTCGGACGTGAAATACCTGAGCTGGAATATGGCCGGGGCGCTGGTGCTCTGCGTGGTGCTGCTTTTCGTACGCAACGAAGCTGCGATTTATGCGGCCGTCGGGCTGATGGGCTTCGCCATGGCCTGCGTTTTCGCCACCTTCTATGCCGTGGCGACCAAAGCCGTGCCCGAACAGGCCAACGGGGTTGCGGGGCTGATGATTATGGCCATTGCCGCCGGGGCCGTCTCGGGCCCCGTATGCGGGGCGATTATCCGCTGGACGGGGAACCCCCACCTGGGGATGCTGTTCGTCGCCCTCTGCGTGGGCTATATGCTCTGGGCAAGTATCAAATTGAAAATCAAATAAACAGTTGCTCAATGATTCGTAAAATTGCAATGACCCTGTTGCTGGCGGCCTGCATATGGCCGGCCCTTGCGCAGCGCCCCCGCACGCGGGTCGAGTGGGGTGTGATCGGCGGTATCAACATCCCCGACTATACGACCAACATGTCGAAGACCGATGTCAAGAATAAACTGGGCTGGCAGGCCGGTATCGTCACGGCAGTCAACCTGGGCGCCTTCGCCATCGAGCCGCAGATCCTTTACGTGCGCCAGGGGCTCCGCATCAAACCCGAAGGGGCGAAGGAGATCAACCTCAAGTCGAACTCGATCGACGTCCCGGTGCTCGTGTCGCTGCGCCTGCTCAGGCCGTTCCGTTTCTATGCGGGCCCGGTGTTCACCGTGATGAACGACTGTAAACAGAAGTCGGGCGGCGACCTGCTGGATTTCGGCCGCGTACGTCCCACGATGTCCTATACGGTGGGTGCAGGCGTCAAATTGCTGGGTCACATGCTCATCGACCTGCGCTACAACGGCCAGTTCAAAGGCAAGGAGGACGTGGTGCTGCCCGACGGCAGCCGCCTCGACAAGCTCCGTTCGTATAACGTCGCCCTCAGCGTCGGTTACCTGTTTTAGCCTATGACCGAAGCTGTCGGAAAAGAGATCGCCATCGAGGGTGTCGACCCCCGGGAGCTCTACGGCCCCCGGAATACCTACCTCGACCAGATCAAAGCGCTTCACCCCCAACTCAGGATCGTAGCGCGCGGTTCGTCGCTCAAAGTGCTGGGCTCGGAGGCCGAAACCCAACGGTTCGGCCGGCATATGGAGGGGCTGGTGGCCTATTACCTCAAATACGGGCACATTTCGTCCGAAGTCATCGCGCAGGCTTTTGCAGGCGGCATCGCCGGACAGGAAGCCCCGGCTGACAAGGACGTCATCGTCTACGGCAACAACGGCAATATCATCCGTGCCCGCACGGTCAACCAGCAGAAGCTGGTGTCGCTCTACGGGCGCAACGACCTGCTGTTCGCCGTCGGGCCCGCCGGGTCGGGCAAGACCTATACGGCCATCGCGCTGGCCGTGCGCGCGTTGAAGGAGAAGGAGGTGCGGCGTATCATCCTCACGCGTCCGGCGGTCGAGGCGGGCGAGAAACTCGGGTTCCTGCCGGGTGACATGAAGGAGAAGCTCGACCCCTACCTGCAACCCCTCTACGATGCGCTGAACGACATGATCCCGCCGGCCAAGCTGGCGAAATACCTCGAAGAGGGGACGGTACAGATCGCGCCGCTGGCCTACATGCGCGGCCGTACGCTCGACAATGCGTTCGTCATCCTCGACGAGGCGCAGAATACGACCCTGTCGCAGATCAAGATGTTCCTCACGCGCATGGGGCGCAACGCCAGGTTCATCGTCACGGGCGACGTGACGCAGATCGACCTGCCGAAGAAAAGCGACAGCGGGCTGACCCGCTCGATGGAGATCCTGCGCGGTGTCGAGGGGATCGGCATCGTGGAGTTCGACAAACGCGACATCGTGCGCCACCAACTGGTCAAATACATCGTCGACGCATTCGACAAATATGCCGGGGATACCCGGAAAGAACCTGAACAATCAAACTCAAAAACCGAATAGTTATGGACAAGAACCTGTCTGCGCTCAAGCCGGCGCTCGTCTGGAAACATTTTGCTCAGATCGTCCGCATCCCGCGCCCCTCGTCGCATGAGGAGAAGATCCGCAAGTACGTCATGGATTTCGCCAAGTCCCGGGGACTGGAATGCAAGGAGGACGCTGCGCACAACGTCTATGTCCGCAAGCCCGCCTCGAAAGGGATGGAAGACCGCAAGGGCGTCATCCTGCAGGCGCACCTCGACATGGTGCCCCAGAAGAACAACGATAAGAAGTTCGACTTCACCAAAGACCCCATCGACGCCTACATCGACGGCGAGTGGGTCACGGCCGACGGTACGACGCTCGGGGCCGACAACGGCATCGGCGCCGCGGCGATCCTTGCCGTGCTGGAGGACGACACGCTGGTGCACGGCCCCCTCGAAGCCTTGTTTACCGCAACCGAGGAGACCGGTATGGACGGTGCCTTCGGGTTGAAAAAGGGCCTGCTCCGCGGCGATATCCTGCTGAACCTCGATTCGGAGACCGAAGGCGAGCTGTATGTGGGCTGCGCCGGCGGGCTCGATGCCAACGTCACCTTCAAATATGCGGCGGAGAAGACGCCCGTGCGGAATTATACCGCTGCGAAGATCACGGTCAAGGGGCTCAAGGGCGGCCACTCGGGCATCCAGATCGGATGCCAGCGTGCCAATGCCAACAAGGTGCTGTTCCGCTTCTTGAACGCCGCTTCAGCGTCGCACGACGTGTTGCTGTGTTCGGTGGACGGCGGTGGCCTGCGTAATGCCATTCCCCGCGAGGCCGAGGCTGTGGTGATGGTCAAAACGAAAGAGTACGAGGCATTCGCCAAGGAGCTGAAGGCCTATGAGAAGGTCGTCAAGGCCGAATACGCGAGCATCGAGGATGCCGTGTCGGTCAAGATAAGGGAGTGCGAAGCCCCTGCGGAGATGGTTGCCCGCGAGGTGGCTGAGAAACTTACGAAGGCTGTGGTCGGCTGCCCCGACGGCGTGCAGAAGATGTCGATGGCCATGCCGGGGCTGGTGCAGACTTCGAGCAACCTCGCACGCGTGGTGTCCGACGGAAAGACGGTCAAATTGCAATGCCTGCTGCGCAGTTCGGTCAACACCGAAAAGGCCGCGCTGGGCGAGGCCATTGCCGCCGTGTTCTCACTGGCCGGCGCCAAGGTGCAGCTTTCGGGCAGCTACGACGGATGGAACCCCGACATGGACTCGCCGATCCTGAAGGCCATGACCGCTTCGTACAAAGCCCTTTACGGCAAGCAACCCGCCGTAACGGCGATTCACGCCGGGCTGGAGTGCGGCATCATCGGCAGCAAATACCCCAAGATGGACATGATCTCGTTCGGCCCCACGATCTGCTACCCGCACTCGCCCGATGAGAAGGTGGAGATCGCATCGGTCGGCAAGTTCTACGAGTTCATGGTCGACACGCTGCGCAACATCCCCAAAAAGTAGCGTGTTTTGGAAGCCGGAAAGGTCAAATGGTTCGTCATCGTCAATCCCGTGGCCGGAGGCGGCCGCGGGCTTGACCATTTCCCGCAGATATCGCGCTACCTGCGCGATGCGCAGATACTCTGCGAACCGGTCTTCACGGAACATAAGTTCCACGCCACGGAACTTACCGTGACGGCCGTCAACGAGGGGTATCGGCATATCATCGTCGTCGGGGGCGACGGCACCCTGCACGAGGTGGTCAACGGGCTGTTCATCCAGCAGAAGGTCTGCCCCGACGAGGTGCTGCTTGCGGTGGTCGCCGTCGGTACGGGCAACGACTGGGTGCGCACGTTCGGTATTTCGAACCGCTACCAGGACGCCGTGAAGGCGATCAGCGAAGGGTATTCGTTCCTGCAGGACGTGGGCGTGGTCTCTTACGAGGAGTCGCACTACCGCCAGAGCCGTTACATGGCCAACGTCGCGGGTGCGGGCTTTGACGCCCATGTGGTGCGCAAGTTCTCGCACCTCAAGAAGAAGGGGCGCAAGAACCGCTGGATCTACACATGGTGTCTGGTCAGGCAATTCTTCCGTTATAAATCCACCGGAATGAAGGTGTGGGTCGATGATCGGCTGGTCTACAACAACCTGCTGCTGAGCATCGCCATCGGTATCTGCAAGTACAACGGCGGCGGTATGCAGCAGCTTCCCGAGGCTGTGGCCGACGACGGCATGCTCGACGTGTCGCTCATCCGGCCGGTGCATTTCTGGCACCTGCTGTTCCGGTTCCACTACCTGTTCAACGGCGGCATATACCGTATCCGGCATATCCTCCAGGAGCGCGGCAGCCGTATCCGCATCGAGTCGTCGCCCGAAATATCGGTCGAGGTGGACGGGGAGCTGCTGGGCGAAACGCCGCTCGAATTCTCGATCCTCCACAAGGCGATCCGGATCGTGGTGTCCAAGGAATTTTACGACAAACGCCCCGAGACGTCGTGTTCGTGCACGGTGCCGGAGGTGTAGCGCTTGTTACGCCGCCGGAGTGGCGGGGTAAAGATAACCGGGCGGGATTTTTTCAAAAAATCCCGCCCGGCTGCGTTTGGTCGTGCGATGCGTCAGTTGACGCTCTCGATGACATCGACTTCGGTAATCACCCATTCGAAAAGGTCGTTGGCGCACTGCCCCTGCAACTGGCGCAGCTGCGACATGTCGGTCGTATCGGCCAGGATGGCGTTGAAGAATTGCGACATCGTGTCGTAGGTGTCGTTCACCTTCCCGGCGAAGCAGTTGTAAAAAGCCTTCTGCTGGTCGTGGTCGAGGCCTGCGGGAAGCACGCCCTGCGCTACGAGGTAGTTGTAGGGGAAGATATGCCGCATGTTGCGTGCGTCGGCGTTCAGTTCGTCCACGATGGTCGTGACGACCACCATGTCGACCGTGTCGGTTACGCCCGGCATCTCCACGAAGGTCGCGTAGACGGGATAGGTGCCTTCCAGCTCCCCGGCCACCTGGTCGGTGAAGAGTACGAACTCGGCGTCGGTCAGGTCGTCGAGGTAAACCATCTGGCGGTAGCTGCGCAGCGCTTCGCGCATGGCCTTGCGTTGTTCGTGGTTCCACTCCCGCTTTTGCGAGCAGCCTACGAAGCCTGCTGCGAACATCGAGAGCAGGGATACACAGAGGAGAATTTTTTTCATCGTTTCCTTGATTTTGGTTTTACTTATGGCAGGGACGCAATCCGTGTGCCAAAAATTTCATATCTTTACCCGAAAATCAGTTTGCTATGGATGTCCTGGCTTTTCGCGACTACTGCCTGTCGCTGCCCCTGACCGAGGAATGTACGCCCTTCGATGAAACTACGCTGGTTTACAAGGTCGGCGGAAAGATGTATGCCTATGCCGATATGGAGAATTTCGGGCGGGTTGCCGTGAAGTGCGACCCTGACGAGGCGGTTTCCCTGCGCGAGGAGTATCCCGACATCACGCCTGCGTGGCATTCGAGCAAAAAGCACTGGAACGACATCCGCACGACGGGCGACCTGCCCGATGCCTTTATCCGGGCGCAGATCCGCAATTCCTACCTGCTCGTGCTGCGGCAGAACGTTACGCCCAAGTCCCTGCGCGAGGAGATACTGGCCTATGTCGGGGAACACGGCCTGCCCGAGTAGCCGCTGTGCGGGAATCCTGCCCCGGCCCTGAGATTGTCCGATCAAATAACTCGATAAACTATGAATATCCGATTTCTTTTCGCAGCGCTGGTTTGTGCGCTGGCTTTGGGTTCATGCGGCGGAAATGCCCGAACCGAACTTTTCAATGGCAAAGACCTTGCGGGTTGGGTATGCGTCGTCGACAGCCTGGGCGACGTGCCTGCCGGGGAGGTATTCACCGTCCGGGACGGCAATATCCGTATCGCGGGGCAGCCGTTCGGCTACATGCGTACCGCGCGGCAGTACGGCGATTACAGGCTCCACGCCGAGTGGCGCTGGATCGGCGAAGCTACGAACAGCGGCATTTTCCAGCGCGTGCAGGAGGGCGACAAGGTCTGGCCCCAAGGGATCGAATGCCAGCTCATGGCAGGGCGTGCGGGCGACCTGGTGCTGCTCGGGGGTGCAAGGGCCGCCGGGATCGAACCGGTGGGGAAATTTCCGGTAAAGGCACGGATCGGCGATGCCGGCTGCGAGAAGCCGGCAGGCGAGTGGAACGAGGCCGAGATCGTCTGCCGGGGCGACCGGATGACCGTCTATATCAACGGCATGTTGCAGAACGAATGTTCGGGTACGGATCGCACGGGCTACATTGCGCTCCAGAGCGAAGGCGGCACCCTGGAGTTCCGCAATGTCTACCTCACCGATGTGAAATAGGCATCCGGCACAGCGGCCCGGATACTCGAAAACGAAGGCCGTCCCCGCAGCAGGGGACGGCCTTCCGTCGTTTTGAGGCCGGATTGCTATGCGCGCATTTTTGCTTTCCAGCGAAGATAACCCGCGACTGCCAGCGCCGAGTAGAGGGCGTACAGGCCTGCCGTCAGCGGGATGCCCTTGTAGAGGTACAGCCCCACCGTTACCAGGTCTACGGCCAGCCATACGAGCCATTGCTCGACGTACTTGCGCGAGAGCATCCACATCGCCACGATGCTTCCGGCCGTGGTCATCGCGTCCCAGAACGGCACGGTGCTGTTGGTGAATCCCACGAGCAGGAAGTAGATGCCCGTATGCGCTGCGGCGTAGACGGCGATCAGCCCCGCAGCCTGGCGCAGGGGCGTATGCCCGATCCGGTCGGCCGCTGCTTTCCTTCGCGGTGCGTTATGCCATACGATCCACCCGTAAAGGCCGGCCAGTACGTAGTAGGCCTGCATTGAGCAGTCGGCATAGAGCCCCGCCTTGTAGTAGAGTGCACCGTGCACCAGCGGCATGATGAGCCCGACGACCCACAGGCGGATGTCGGCCCGGTATTCCAGCCACAGGTAGAGCAGCCCCAGCACGACCCCGGCGATTTGCAGTACGAGTTTCCAGTCCATCTGTTCTCAGAATTTCACTGTCACGTTGGCCAGCACGTTCAGCGGGGCCTGCGGGAAGTAGAGTGCGACGTCCGTACGCTTGCCGTCGTCCATGTAGGAATAGCCGTACCCGTTGCCGCAGTACTCCGAATCGAAGAGGTTGTAGACCATGAGCCCGAAGCGGACGCTGCGGGCGGCTTTCGTGCGGAGCGTATAGCCCAGGTTGAGGTTGGTCGTGCAATAGCTGTCGAGCGACAGGACGTCGATTTCGTTGTTCGTGAAATACTGCTTGCCGACATACTGCGTGTGGAATACGGCCTCGAAGCCCTTGCAGTGGAAGTCGAAGAGCACCCCGGCGATTACGTCGGGCGAGTAGGAGATGGTCATGTCGCCCAGGTTCTGTCCGAAGGTGGGGCTGTCCTTGAGGGCGTCGACGTAATCCTCGATCCTGTTCTGGCTGAACGTTGCGTGCCCGCTGAGCGTGAACCAGCCCGTGGCTTTCCATTGCGCCGAAAGTTCGATGCCCCGGCGGTAGCTGTCCTCCACGTTCGTGTTCAGGGCATCGTCGCCGTCGTTGACCATGCCCGTGGCGACCAGCTGATCCTTGTATTTCATGTAGTAGAGGTTTACGCCTGCGCTGAATTTCGGCGTGTCGTACCGGTAGCCAAGTTCATAGTCGTAGAGTTTCTCGGACGAGGGATACGAGTTGTCGCCGGAGAACATATAACGGTCGGTGAAGTCGCTGCGCGTAGGCTCCTTCTGTGCGACGGCGAACGATGCGTAGAAGTTGTGGCGGTCGGCGAGCGTGTAATGAATGCCCGCGCGCGGGTTGAAGAAATGGTATTTCTTATCTACGTCGATAGGCTGCATCGCGGAGGTGTCCCAGTTGTAGTTGTCGTTGACGCCCCACGCCTGGTAATGCACATAGCGGTATTGCATGTCGGCGAACAGGCGCAACCCCCGGGCGACTGTCCAGTTGGCGCGCACGAAGACGTTGGCGTCTTGTTTGTCGACGTCGTTGTCGTACCAGCGCCCCCGGATGTCGCTTTTCTTCAGGCCGTCCACCCAGTCCAGCGTGCCCCAGTGGGGACAGGAGTAATAGCTCCACGAACCGCCGAACGTGAGGTCGAGGTTGCGTACCGAGTAGGCGGCCGAGGCGTTGATGCCTCCCAGGTGGTTGCGCATGATCTTTTCGCGGATCAGGTCGGCCTGTTCGATGTCGCTCTGCAGGTTGGTGTAGCCCGCCAGCCATGCGTCGTCCTTGTACTGCCTGTAATAGCCGTATCCGTACGTGTAGAACGCCGTGGCGTTCATCACCCAGCGGTCGTTGATACGGTGGTTGAGGATCAGCTGGTTGTTGATCTGCAGGTAGTTGTCCGTCTGGTCGTCGTAGTAGTCGACGTGCGTGCCGTCGGCCAGCACGAAGGGGCCGTCCGAGGTGACGTACTGCCCGCTGTCGTGGTACCGGCGTCCGTAGCGCTTCATGTCCTCCTTCGTGACGCCGTTATAGGTGAGGTAGGTCTTGGCCTTGCCTCCGAACGAAACCAGTTTCAGCATCGTATTGCCGTTGTAATAGGCACCCTGGAACATGTAGGATTTGAGATCCGTGGCCCCGCGGTCGATGTAGCCGTCCGAGCCGATATGGGTCAGGCGTGCATCCACGGCCCAGTGGCCGCCCATGAGGCCCGATGAAACCTGCACGGCCTGCTTGTTGGTGTTGTACGATCCGTAGGAGAGCGATGCCGAGCCGTTGAAATCGGTCGGGAGTGCCTCGGTGGTCATGTTCACCGCGCCGCCGAAGGCACCCGTGCCGTTGGTCGAGATGCCTGCGCCGCGCTGCACCTGCACCGTCCCTACCGACGAGATCAGGTCGGGCGTGTCGTACCAGTACATCGAGTGCGAGTCGGGGTTGTTCATCGAAACGCCGTTGATCGTCACGTTCAGGCGCGTGGCGTCCGTGCCGCGCAGCCGTACCGAGGTGGCGCCGATGCCGATGCCGGTTTCGTTGGTGGCGACCATCGAGGGGGTCAGCGCCAGTACCGACGGGATGTCGGATCCGAAGCTGTTGCGGGCGATCTCGTCGCGTGCGATGTCCGTGTAGGCCACGGGCGTGGCCGCGTCGGCGCGTGTGGCGGTGACTTCGATCTCCTGCAACCGGTACATGCGCAGCGAGTCTTCCTGCCCGGCCTCCACGGCCTGGGCATGTGCGGCGGTGCCTATGACGGTGGCCGCAATGGGTAGTAAAAACCTTTTCATGTTTAAACTTTTTAAAGTTAAAGAACTGAAAAGGGGTATGTAATGTTGATTATGCGTCCCGGTCTCGGCATTACCCGTGTCCGGTTCAATGGGTATAATCTCAGCCCGCGCACTGCGAGCACCCCTTAGAAATTCGACGGCAAAGGTAATGATTGTCCGGGGCAATACCAAATTTATTTGTCCCGGCCCGCCCCGGCCGGAATAATTAAATGCCGAAAAGGGGGATATAAGCCGAAAATTGCCTACTTTTGCACTTTCAAATTTTTTAACGGTCTATGAAACATATCGCATCGTTCCGTCCCCGGTTCTTCGAAGTGCTCCGGGGGTATTCGCGCCAGACGTTTTCGGCCGACCTGATGGCCGGCCTGGTTGTGGGCATCGTGGCCCTGCCGTTGGCTATCGCCTTCGGTATCGCTTCGGGCGTGTCGCCCGAAAAGGGAATCATCACGGCTGTGGTCGCGGGGTTCGTCGTCTCGCTGCTGGGCGGAAGCCGGGTACAGATCGGCGGCCCTACGGGCGCCTTCATCGTCATTGTCTACGGCGTCGTCCAGCAATACGGCGAAACGGGGCTGCTGGTTGCGACGTTCATGGCCGGCGTGCTGCTGGTTGCGATGGGGTTGTTCAAACTCGGTGCCGTCATCCGGTTCATTCCCTATCCTGTCGTGGTGGGGTTCACAGCCGGCATCGCCCTGACGATTTTCACGACGCAGATCGCAGACCTGTTCGGGATGGATTTCGGCGGGGAACCCGTGCCGGGGGATTTCATCGGCAAGTGGATGCTCTATTTCCGCCATTTCGGTTCGGTCGACTGGGCAAACCTGGCCGTGGGGCTGTGCAGCATTTTGCTGATTGTCCTCACACCCAGGTTCTCGCGCCGTATCCCGGGGTCGCTGGTGGCCATCGTCGTGCTGACGGCCGGGGTTTGGGCGCTTCGGACGTATGCGGGTATGGAGGGCGTCGATACCATCGGCGACCGCTTTACGATCCGTGCCGAATTGCCTGCCGCGGCCATGCCCGCGATGGAGTGGGAGGTGATGCGCAGCCTGTTCCCCGTGGCTTTGACCATTGCGCTGCTGGGGGCTATCGAATCCCTGCTTTCGGCGACGGTCGCCGACGGTGTGACCGGCGACCGCCACGATTCGAATACCGAGCTGATGGCGCAGGGTGCCGCCAACCTGCTCACTCCGCTGTTCGGCGGCATTCCGGCCACGGGTGCCATCGCCCGGACGATGACCAATATCAACAACGGCGGCCGGACGCCCGTGGCGGGCATTATCCATGCCGGGGTGCTGCTGCTGATCCTGTTGCTGATGATGCCGCTGGCGCAGTATATCCCGATGGCCTGTCTTGCGGGCGTGCTTGTGGTCGTTTCCTATAATATGAGCGGCTGGCGGACTTTCCGGGCTTTGCTGCGCACGCCCCTTTCCGACAGGGCCGTTCTGCTGGTTACCTTTTTCCTGACGGTGGTCTTCGACCTGACGGTGGCCATCGAGGTGGGGCTGCTCATCGCCTGCGTGCTGTTCCTGCGGCGTGTGATGGAGACGACCGAAATATCGGTGATACGCAATGAAATCGACCCCTCGGCGGGCTCCGATGCCCGGCTGCACGAAGAGCCGCTGGCCATACCCTCCGGGATCGAGGTGTATGAGATCGACGGCCCCTATTTCTTCGGCATCGCTACTCGCTTCGAGGAGTTGATGATGCAGATGGGCGACCGTCCCCGGGTGCGGATCATCCGTATGCGCCGCGTGCCGTTCATCGACTCCACGGGGCTCCATAATCTGGAAACCCTGTGCCGGATGTCGCAGCGGGCGGGGAGTACCCTCGTGCTGTCGGGCGTGAACCCGGGCGTGCGCGCTACGCTGGAGAATGCCGGGATCTGCAACCTGCTCGGCGAGGAGAACATTTGCCCCGACATCCATGCGGCGCTCGAGCGCGCCCGGGTGTTGGCCGCCCAGTCCGGGACGGGGAAGTAGGGCGGAAAAATGAATTATGCCATCAGGTTCAGCTCGTCTGAACCTGAACCGACATATCCGTACGAATTAGTGTGCGGCTGAGTTCCCGCTTATTGTTCCCGGGGTATGAGAATATGAGATTTTTTCTGATCGTGTTCGGTTTTTTCTTCGTATCTTTGGGATAAGAGAAAAGTTGTTGCCATGCCCCTCCCAAGCGAGCCATACAACCCTTTGAAGAACGCAAGGTGCGTACCGCCTGGGGAGAGGAATCCGGGAAATGATATGTTCCCGTCGTCTGTGCCGCCGGAGTGCTGACGGGCGGTTCGAATCCCCGGAAAGCCAATCGTAACGAGGCTGCGTATGGAGGCCGGATTGCAGGCACTCCCCGGTGCGAAATCGAAATCCAGACGGAGAAAAAGATCGTTTCACCGCTCACGGCTAAAAAGGTTTTGGCGGCGCGAGAAGCGGAGAAGGTCGGGGAAGAGGGGAATTAAAAAGAGAATCATTATGGCAGGCCGGGAATCACGACATGACGGGATCGATCCTTTCCTTCGGCGGGAGACTGTCCTTGTCCGGAGTATGGAGGCTTTGTCCGCGCTTGAAAAAAAGCGTAGGATCAAAGCGATGCGTAAATATCTGCGCATTGAAGACAACGGCATTTACTGCAAACGCTGCGGCAATAAAATCCTGTCGGACACTGACGCGGAGCTATGCAATACGTACACGAAGAACCTGTACGGAAAAGCCGTCGATGTATTCTGCGCCCAATGCCATACCCGCCTGTTCTTCGATAACAGCGAGAATGTCAAATCGGAAGCGAAGCCGGAACAAGACGCACCGCCGAAGCCCCCTCGCAACAGTGAAATTCCACCTGCCGCACACGATACCGGGGCGAGCGGGAAAATAGATAGTTCCGAAGACCGGGAAAAATATTCCCGCCCTTCAAAGACCCCGGTGATGCTGAAAATTCTTTCAGGAGCTATCGTATTATCCGTTGCCGGGATATCCATCTTGGCGCCGGAAACTACGTCCGTATCACCGCCGGACAATCCCGTTTCCGCACCTGAATCCGGTATTTCGGGAGTAGGGCCGGAACCGTCGGCGGAACTACGCACCGAACATATTGGCAATACCGGTGTTGACTACCATCCCGCCGTCACGACAGAAATCATCGAGACGAATTTCCAGAAGTGCGCGGCAGAATATGCCATCAACCGTCTGTCCGACACTACGGCCGTAATTACGACTTTCTTTGCAAATCAGCTCATAGACCATAAAATAAGCCCGTCCGCTATGACACAGGCCATGGTTATAGATATGATAAGGGAGGAGTTCGGCATTGACCTGCGGGATGCTCAGACTTACAAAGACGTGCTAAAATGTTTTCTCGCAAATCTGAAAGGTTTATAACCGGACGAAGATATAGCCCGCAGCCCGAATGTGAAAAAACGGGTAAATGCCCCCCCCCCGACGCTGCGAGTGCGAAACGGTTTGAAGTCGTTGGCCTGTATCATGAGTCTTGGAAGGTGTGATTTTGCCTGGTTTAAACAACAGTTTCCCGGGTAAGTTTTATTGTGAGTGCCTGCATGGCTATCGCTCATAAAACGATGGGCGTGCACGTGCTTTTTACAAAAACATTTCATTTTACCGTTTTGTAAATGAGATTTCAGTGGGTGAAATGGATTTTCAAAGACTGTTAGGAAATTTCAGGAAAATAAAAAAACCGCCGGGGAATCGGCGGTTTCGATTTTGCGGAGAGAAGGGCTCTCGAACCTGTACTATCTCAAAATATCACACAATCGCAAATGCCTATTAATAACCAGCTTATTACAATCATAATTAAATCTAAATATTATCGAATATCGCTCGCTATTTCAATTTTTGGGTGTATATTTGGGTGCAGAATTTCAAATACACCCAGTCATGAACATCAAACGAAACATCATTTTTGCACCTGAAAGCCGCAAAAAGAACGGCGTTCCAATCGTGGAGAACGTTCCCATCCGTATGCGTGTCATATACGCAAGTCACCGCATCGAGTTTACAACCGGCTACCGCATTGATGTAGCCAAGTGGGATGCAGACAAGCAGCGTGTAAAGAACGGATGTACCAATAAGTTAAAGCAAAGCGCATCCGAAATCAATGCGGATTTGCTAAGATACTATGCCGAAATTCAAAACGTGTTCAAAGAATTTGAGGTACAGGAAACCATGCCGACCACCCAACAGTTAAAAGATGCGTTCAATCTGCGAATGAAAAATGACAGTGAGGAGCAACAGGAAGATACTAAAATAAGTTTTTGGGAGATATTTGATGAGTTTGTCAAGGAATGTGGCAATCAGAACAACTGGACAGAATCTACATACGAAAAATTTGCAGCCGTAAAAAATCACCTGAAAGAGTTCAAAGAAGATGTGACTTTTGAGTATTTCGATGAGTTTGGGCTAAACGAGTATGTAAACTTCCTGCGTGACAAAAAAGACATGAGAAACAGTACCATCGGCAAACAGATAGGATTTCTCAAATGGTTCCTGCGATGGAGCTTCAAAAAGGGATATAATCAAAACATTGCATATGATACATTCAAACCGAAATTGAAAACCACCTCAAAGAAAGTAATCTTTCTGACATGGGACGAATTGAATAGACTGAAAGACTATCAGATACCCAAAGACAAACAATATCTGGAACGTGTCAGGGATGTTTTTTTGTTCTGCTGCTTTACGAGTCTAAGATATTCAGATGTCCGTAACTTGAAGCGAAGTGACATCAAATCCGACCACATAGAAGTTACTACCGTCAAAACGGCGGACAGCCTAAACATAGAGCTGAACAAATACAGCAAAGCCATACTTGAAAAATACAAGGACATTCACTTTGAGAACAACATGGCACTGCCAGTCATCAGCAATCAGAAAATGAATGATTATCTGAAAGAGTTGGGCGAGCTTGCCGAAATCAACGAGCCTGTAAGGGAAACATATTATAAAGGAAATGAACGTATAGATGAAGTTACGCCAAAGTACGCATTGTTAAGTACCCATGCCGGACGAAGGACATTCATTTGTAACGCCTTGGCTCTCGGTATCCCGGCACAAGTGGTCATGAAATGGACGGGACACAGCGATTATAAAGCCATGAAACCTTACATTGACATCGCAGATGACATCAAGGCAAATGCAATGAACAAATTCAACCAACTATAAAAAACAATCAGCAAGTTTCACGGGATGCCTGTTATTGGGCTTATCTTTGTGACTTTCAATACATACAACAATGAGCAACAACGATAACAACATAGAGAAAAGGAGTTTCGAGGCTTTCGTCAATGCCATCGGCTCGGAAATAGAGCAGGCGCAAGTCCGGCTCATCAGTGCCGCCAATGCGCAGATGCTGTTCCACTACTGGAAGATGGGCAATTACATATTGTACCATCAGAACCGACAAGGCTGGGGCGGCAAGGTCATCAAGAAACTGGCGCAGGCAATACGGTTCAGTTATCCCGAAAAGAAAGGATATTCGGTCAGGAACTTGGCTTATATGTGCCAGTTCGCACGCTCCTATCCATTGGGCGCATTACGGAGTTTCATAGAAACCGATGCGAAAATACTTGCTCCAAGTGTGCAGAAAATCACGGATGAAATCCAATGCCTGAACAATGTGTCATTTACGCAAGAGCCTCTTGCACAAATTCCATCCTCTGACAACAAGGAAGTTACAATTGTGCAAGAACCTCTTGCACAAATTCAGGATGTAGCCCAAACAGTAGCTACCGTTTGCCGAATACCGATAGAGGACATAGAAAAACTGTTCCTGGCATCACCTGTCGCAAGAATCAACTGGGCAAGCCATGTGATTCTGCTGAACAGTTCACTTCCATTAGGTGTCGATTATTGGTATATGAAGCAATCCGTGGAAATGGGATGGAGCAGCAACGTCCTTAAAATGCAGATTGAAAGCAAATTGTTTGAACGGCAAATCAACAGCCGCAAGGTCAATAATTTTACCGCCACGCTTCCTGCACCTCAAAGCGACCTTGCCAACTACCTGTTGAAAGACCCGTATATCTTTGACTTGGCGGGAGCCAAAGAACGGGCGGACGAAAGGGACATAGAGGAACAACTGGTGAAGCACGTCACCCGCTATCTGCTGGAGATGGGCAGCGGATTCGCCTTTGTCGCAAGGCAGAAGCATTTCCAGATTGGCGACAGCGATTTCTATGCCGACCTGATTCTGTACAACATAAAACTCCATGCATACGTGGTCGTGGAACTGAAAGCCACCCCGTTCAAACCGGAATATGCCGGGCAATTGAACTTCTACATCAATGTGGTGGATGACAAGCTGAGGGGAGAGAATGACAACAAGACCATCGGGCTGCTGCTGTGCAAGGGCAAGGATGAGATTGTCGCACAATATGCGCTGACCGGCTATGACCAGCCTATCGGCATCAGCGATTATCAGCTCAGCAAGGCTGTGCCGGAAAACCTGAAATCGGCACTGCCGAGCATAGAACAGGTGGAGGAAGAACTGACGATGCTTCTTGACAATGAAAAGAACAGACAAAAGTAGGACACCTATGGCAGACAATATACAGACGATGATTCCCCGATACGGGGAACTCTACAGAATATACAGGGACTATATAGACAATCACGTTTTCTCTTTTGACAGGCAGAAATTTATTTCCGATTTCTGTCAGCAGTACAATGACATGAAGTCTTTTGAAGCCGCCATCCTTGAACTGGTGCTTGACAGGCAAAAAGAACAATACACCCTGATACTCAACAGCCTGAAAACCGAAATAGAAAAGAGCATACAGGCTTATGAAACGCACCCCATAAGTGACAGTGCCATAGAGCGTGTCTGCCATCAGCACATGGAAAGGTATTCCCTTGAAATTGAAGCCCAACTGGATGTCACAAGAAGTCTGAGCAAGCCGCTGAATGAAGCCAACAACAGGTATGATTCCATCGGTTACAGGGAACATACAGCCGAAGAAGAAAAGCAGGCGGAGAAAGAATATGAACGCTGCAAGGCTGAATACGACAGGGAAAAAGCCAGACTGAACGAACTCTATGACCTGCAAAAGGCTGCAAGAAAGGAGGCATTCCAATATATGAAGAACCGTTGTGCGGACATATACCGTCAAAGCTGCCTTTTCTTGGACATATTGAAGAAATATATTCCCGACGGGAACCGACAGGAAGAACCGAGAAAGCCAGTCAGTCCGCAGGAAACAACAACGGAACAACACGAATACTTCAGCATGAAATTACTTTCGCTCATTCATGAAGTATGTGTGGGAGAACAGTTTGAAGAAATTTCCGCACCGGATTTTTATGCCAACATGAACCTGCAACCCTGCAACTACAAACTGAAAACCAAACCGAGAGAGAAAATCCGTGTATGTTATCTGATATTTCTCATGAGCGAAAAGCTCCCCAAACAGGACAGGGACAAATGGAAAGCCGGAATGCTCAAACTGCTGGATATTGATGACGGTTATTATAAGTCCAAGTACAAAGAGCCCGTTTCTGATTTCCCCAGTGACAGCAACCAGAATTTCGCCAAAGAAATGGAGCAGATATTCAGATAATCCGTGACATATCCTGATTCTTTACGAAAGTTCCACTTTTACCACTCAAATTCATTTTTGAGTGGTATTTTTATTTTCTGATATTCAATAAGATACAGCGATATTCGATTATATTATCCCCATCCTTACCACCCGTATCCATATCTAATTTTGCATCGTTCGAGAACAGAAATAACAGCCAGTGCGCAGGGCTGATTGTTTAACGACTAATTAGATTGGACTATGACAAATATCCAAGAATTATTATCCAAACCCGTCTGGCAGATGACAGGCGAAGAGTTTATAATGTTAAGCAGGCACGCATCCGGTCAGCCGGAAACGCAGCCGCAGCCCGTAACGGACACAAGCAGGAAATATGTGTACGGCATACTCGGCATAGCCAAACTGTTCGGGTGCAGCCTGCCCACCGCCAACCGCATAAAGAAAAGCGGGAAGATAGACAAGGCCATCACCCAGATTGGGCGCAAGATTATCGTGGATGCGGAACTTGCCCTTGAACTGGCAGGGAAGAAAACAGGCGGACGCAAATAACGGGAGGAATCGCTATGGACTATATGAAAGACATCCGGGAAATATCGGACGAACAGGCGGTAATCCTCTGGCAAGCCTCACGGCTGAGCCTGTCAGGAAAATACGAGAAAGCCCCCGAAATCCTCAGTGTGAAAGGTTCTGTAATAGGCACATTGGGAAATTTCAGCGCATCCATCGGCAAAGCCAAAAGCAAGAAGACATTCAATGTGTCGGCTATCGTGGCGGCGGCATTGAAAAACGGCACGGTGCTCAGGTATGCGGCTGAACTTCCCGAAGCCAAACGGAAAGTGCTTTATGTGGATACGGAGCAAAGCCCCCACCACTGCCTGAATGTGATGGAGCGCATCATGCGTATGGCAGGGCTGCCCGATGACAGGGACAACGAAAACCTTGAATTCCTTGCCCTGCGGAAGTACACGCCGGAGCAGCGCATAAGGATTGTCGAACAGGCAATCTACCATACGCCGAACCTTGGTCTGGTGATAATAGACGGCATCCGTGACATGGTATATGACATCAACAGCCCCAGTGAATCGACACGCATCATATCAAAGCTGATGCAGTGGACGGACGACAGGCAGATACATATCCACACGATACTCCATCAGAACAAGGGGGATGAGAACGCGAGGGGACATATCGGCACGGAGCTGAACAACAAGGCTGAAACCGTGCTGCTCGTTGAAAAGGACAAGAGCAACGGGGACATAAGCAAGGTTTCCGCCATGCACATCCGTGCGATGGACTTCGAGCCGTTTGCCTTCCGCATCAATGACAGGGCATTGCCTGAACTGATGGAGAACTACCAGACAGAAACCAAAGCACCCGGCAGACCCCAAGGTGAAAGGTTTGATGCCTGCAAGGACATTTCCGAGCAACAGCACCGGATAGCTCTGGAAGCCGCATTCTCGTTACAGGACGAATACGGATATAAGGAACTGGGCAAAGCACTGAAAGAGTCGTATGCCTTGGTGGGCATTCCGTTAAGTGACAACAAGCTGGTCAAACTCATCACAGTGTTAAAGAACAAGCGGATGATAGTGCAGGAAAACGGCAGAAAGTACAGGTACGAACCGGATTTCCACTATTAGCCCAATCCTCGCAATCACTTCACTTTATTCTCAGGGTCTATATATTAGGATAAAGCGAAGTGGTTACAGGAGTGCATCAAACCGCTTCACTTTAAGCCGTATCCTATATATACGACAATAAAGTGAAGTGGTTATACACCAGTAACCTATATGAAAAGGTACTGGCGAAAAGAAAAACAAGCAATAACCGATAAAGATAATCATTTATGGATATACAGACAGCAAAACAAATCAGGCTGGAAGAGTATCTTCACAGCTTGGGATATAGCCCGGTGAAGCGGCAGGGCATCAATCTTTGGTACAAATCGCCGTTCAGGGAAGAAACCGAAGCATCGTTCAAGGTGAATACCGAGCGGAACCAATGGTATGATTTTGCACTCGGCAAGGGCGGCAACATCATCGCACTGGCTTCGCACCTCTATGCAACGGACAGTGTGCCGTATCTTTTGAAACGCATAGAGGAACAGGCACCGCACGTGCGCCCCGTTTCTTTCTCTTTTCGCAAGCAGTCCTTTACGGAGCCGAGTTTCCAACAGTTGGAAATCGTGCCGCTTTCTTCTCCTGCCTTGCTCGCTTACTTGCAGGAAAGGGGGATAAATCCGGCACTGGCGAAAAGAGAATGTAAGGAAGCTCGGTTTACGCACAACGACAAGCAGTACTTCGCCATTGCGTTTCCGAACATATCGGGCGGCTATGAGATACGCAACCGATATTTTAAGGGGTGTATCGCTCCGAAAGACATTACACACATACGGCAACAAGAACCGAAGAACACCTGTTTCGTTTTCGAGGGATTTATGGACTACCTTTCCTTTCTGACCCTACGGCTCGAAAGCTGCCCGCAATACCCCGATTTCGACAGGCAGGATTACATGGTGCTGAACTCCGTAGCCAATGTTTCCAAGGCACTCTACCCGTTGGGAAGCTATGAGCGCATCCACTGCTTTTTTGACAATGACCGCGCAGGAATGGAAGCCTTGCAGCAAATCCGAAAGGAATACGACAGCATCCGGCATATACGGGACGCTTCCCAAATCTACTGCGGATGCAAAGATCTGAACGAGTATTTGCAGAAGCGCATGTCTGATGGAAAAGAGCAAATGCAATCCGTCAGAAAGAGGAATGATACGTTATCCAAGAAACCGAAAGGCTTCCGGTTATAGCCCACTATAACTACACGCTTCGCTTGCGTAGTTGTGGGCTCTCCCGAGGGGCTTAGGACGCTGCCCTAAGAACCCGGCAAGGGCTTTCAGCCCTATGCAACCCGACCAAAGAGTGACCCTCTCTTTGGAAACTCCGCTTATGGGTTGCCCCTAAGAACCCCTTGCGGTTATGAGCGGAAAGCAGCAAACAAAATTAGTAATAACCGAATTAAAAATTGAAAAGATGGCAACAAAATCAAGCATACATATCAAGCCTTGCAACGTGACATCAAGCGAGGCTCATAACCGGAGGACTGCCGAATATATGCGCAACATCGGCAAGTCCAAAATCTACATCGTGCCCGAACTTACAGCTGATAATGAACAGTGGATAAATTCCGATTTCGGCAATCTCGAATTGCAGGCGCACTATGAGAACATCAAGCGCATGGTCAAGGAAAAGACAGGCCGTGCCATGCAGGAAAAGGAGCGTAAACGCAAAGGGAAGAACGGTAAGATTATCAAGGTGGCGGGATGTTCGCCCATCCGTGAGGGAGTATTGCTCATCAGGCCGGACACCACTTTGACAGATGTGCGTAAATTCGGTGAAGAATGCCAAAAACGCTGGGGCATTACACCGCTGCAAATCTTCCTGCACAAGGACGAGGGGCATTGGCTGAACGGTCAGCCTGCACCGGAGGACATGGAGAGTTTCCAAGTAGGCGAAAGGTGGTTCAAGCCGAATTACCATGCCCATATCGTATTCGACTGGATGAATCACGATACAGGCAAGAGCCGCAAACTCAATGACGAGGATATGACCGAAATGCAGAGCTTGGCATCCGACATTCTGCTGATGGAGCGTGGGCAATCAAAGGCTGTAACAGGCAAGGAACATCTGGAACGGAACGACTTTATCATAGAGAAGCAGAAAGCCGAACTGCAACGTATAGAGGAAACCAAGCGACACAAGGAACAACAAGTAAGCCTTGCCGAACAGGAACTCAAACAGGTAAAAGCAGAGATACGCACGGACAAACTAAAGAAAACAGCCACCAATGCTGCTACCGCCATAGCAAGCGGTGTAGGTTCTCTTTTCGGAAGCGGTAAGCTGAAAGAACTGGAACATCACATCGAGCAGCTACATCAGGAAATTACCAAACGGGACAAAGCTACTGATGAATTAAAAATTCAGATACAACAAATACAGGAACAGCATAGCAGACAAATTCGTAATCTTCAAAGAATACATAATCAAGAACTTGAAGCCAAAGACAAGGAAATATCACGATTGAGCACCTTGCTTGAAAAAGCCCACAAATGGTTTCCCATGTTCAAAGAGATGTTGAGAATGGAAAAATTATGCGCTGTTATCGGGTTTACCAAAGACATGATAGAAAACCTCTTGACAAAGAAAGAATCCATACAATGTAGTGGCAAAATTTATTCCGAAGAACACAGGTGGAAATTTGACATCAAGAATGATATTTTTAGGGTTGAGAAACATCCGATGGATAGTGGTAAGCTTATGCTGACCATAAACCGACAACCCATAGTACAATGGTTTAAGGAACAATGGGAAAAGTTACAGCAGAATCTACGTAACTCGGTGCAGAGAGAGCAAAAATCCAGAGGATTTAGAATATAGAATAGCCTATTATTAATAAAATCAAGTATCTATGCATCCAAACAGATTGTTTTTATTACAGAATCAAAATCCTAAGAATTTATAAAAAATGAAGCCTAAAGAAGTTTTGGAAAAATGGATAGATTGCTTTAACAAAGCAGATGCTTATCATATAGCAGAGCTGTATGCTACTAATGCAGTAAATCATCAAGTCGCAAACGAACCAATAATAGGTAAAGAATCAATCTACAAAATGTTTGTGAATGAATTTGCCACTGCTAAAATGGTTTGTATGGTGGAAAATATTTTTGAAGATGGCGAATGGGCTATCATGGAATGGAAAGACTCTCTTGGACTTCGTGGATGCGGATTTTTTCATGTAAAAGATAACAAAATCGTCTTTCAAAGAGGGTATTGGGATAAACTTTCATTCTTGAAGCAACACAATCTTCCAATTGAATAAGTACTATCAGAATACGGACTGGGAAATTGAAATACCCAGTCCGAGTTATATAATGAATTTTACTTGTTAAACTATTTAAAGTCAGTTGGATAACAAACCATACCTTTCACATTCTCAGTAGCTCCAGGTATTAATTCAGCCACCATGCAATATTCATGAGAGACTTCGAAAGGAAATTCAATTCCTAAATCGATAGCCTTGCGATAGCCAAATCGAGGATAATACTCTTTATGCCCCAATACGACTGCTGTGCCGTAACCCAAAAGTGCTGCCCTCTGATGGGCTTACTGAATCAACATCCCCCCCCAATTCCCTTACGCTGGAATTCCGGCAAGACTGCCAATGGAGCTACACTCAGGGATGTGACAGACTGGGTGTCACTGTCTATCTTTACTTCTGTAAGTAAGATATACCAGACAATTTGTTTTTCTGTCATTTTCTTGTTCTTATCTAATTGTTAGGCTCATTGTTGTTATACATTGTTTAATTATAGATAAATCGTGAATATCCTTCTCTCTTAAATCGTAGCCCGAATGGAATACTTGTTGCCCTTTTGCAGAAATGCAAGGGATGCTTCTGCCTTCAAAGACTGCTGTTCCAAAATAGTCCGGTTGAAATTCATACCAGCCTCCATCCAAGTCGGCTTGTTTGGAAGTGCCGTCCGCATTCAAGACAAAAGGATGGATATCAATATAGCCTAATTCTTTGCTATACAGTTCCACACGGGTGGGCAACCAATTTGTTTCAATTTGATATCCTCTCTCCTGCAAAAGACCAAGGAGTTGGTCTGTATAATTGGCATCAAAATCAATGTCAATATCTCTATGCAAGCGGGTTTGCTGTCCGTACAAGACATCCACTCCCCAGCCTCCATCCAACCAAAACTGCATGTCCAGGCTTTCCAACAAGTCCAAAACTTGAAATAACTCTGTAATCGTAGTGTGTTCTTTCTTTGTCATATAATAATTCTTTAATAAATAATACTATGCGTAATTATCCAACTGCTTGATTGAAGAAATAAAATTTGCACCCACTCCAATCAGAAAGATAACCCATCCGCTGATCATAAAGACGGATGTGATACCCCATGCTTCCACCCAATATCCTGAAGCTACGATACCCAGCATTGATGGAAAGGTACTCAAACTAAAGATGAGAGAAAAAGTCCGTCCAAGCATGTCCGAAGCCAAGTTCTGCTGAATAATAGCGATGAAAAGCGCATGGTAAATGGAATAGGCTATGCCTCCTGTAAATGTTAGGCAAACAAAACCTATAAATGCGCTTGATGGTAAATAACTGGCGCTAATCAGATACAATCCCAATATCACATAAGCCGTATGCATCACTAATGTTTGCTTGCTTTTCAAAGCCTTACAGGCAAGTACTAAACCGCCCAACAATGCCCCTGAGCCCCAACCCATTTCCACAACTCCCATTTGCAAAATGTTTCCGTTGAAATGCAGAAGCGTCATAAAAGGAAATAACGTAAAAACAGGCATAAGGACAAAAGTCACCAGCGTAAAGCATACGAATAAAGGCAAAATGCCCATTGTACGCCGCAAGGTATGCCAACATTCCGTCAGTTCTTTTTTGAAATCTGGAAGAACTTTCGTTTTTTGAAGAGAAGGAATCTGGACACAAAGTAAGGTCAGACAAGCAGCAACAGCTCCGATCACATCTATGAGCAGAATATACTGTATGGGAAGCCAAACAACGAGGCTTGCCCCTACAACGGGAGCTATCACCTCACTGAAGGATTGAATGGAATGGTACAAACCTGATACCCTGACAAGATGGTGCTTGGGAACCAGTAGAGGGATGCTTGCCTGTAAAGCAGGTGCATGAAACGTACTGCCTATTGAACGACAAGCAGTCAATAGATAAAAAAAAGAAAGGTCTTTATAACCCTTGGTTATCACAATAAAAAGACATAGGGTACAGAACGCGATGAACAAGTCCGAATAAAACATCGTTTTCTTTCGATTCCATCTGTCAACATAGACCCCGGTAAACAAGCCTAATACAAATTGTGGTAAAAATCCAGCTAAAATAGCCAGAGATAAAGCTGTCGGGGATTTAAATTCGTTGCTAATCCAAAAAATAATGGAGAAGCCAACAATCGTACTTGTTAAAATAGATATGAGTTGGCCTATTCCTATCACGGCCAAAGTTGATTTCCAATGATTCATTGTGCTAATATTTCATGCGTTTATAGATAAGTACTTTCGTACATTAAGCAAAACGAAATTCTATCCACACAAAAAACTTGTATTATAATCCACTCCTGACGTTGGAATACAATAACAAATACTTTCAGGACGATGTAAAGTCCTGAAAAATCAAAGTGAATGGATAGATAAATATTAGTCTTTTCTCATCGGATTCTTTTAATATCGCTACTCTTTTATTATGTAGTGGTTGTATTATCTTAAATAAAACAAAAACACCAGACTTTACATTCTTGGGTGTAAAACTGGGTGTTTGTTTTGCAATCTGCTGATTTTCAGCGTTTGTTGCGGAGAGTGGGGGATTCGAACCCCCGGTACAGTAATCCCGTACGTCAGTTTAGCAAACTGGTGGTTTCAGCCACTCACCCAACTCTCCGGGCAGCTAAAACAAAATATTGCTATCGTTAAGCGGGACAAAAGTAAATCAAAAAAGGGGAATTACCAAATAAAAACCGGAGAAAAGTTTTCGCCCTGCATTCTGCCGGGGGAGGCCCCGCGGCACGGAGCCCGTATTGCCGGAAGCCTGCGTCCCGCCGATAGGCCGTATCTGCGGCGGCATCCGTTGCGCGGGCGGCGAAAATTCACATCTCTTTTTTGCCGTTTTGCCTGCTCTGGTGCCGGATTTGCTTTGCCGTATTATGAAATTGCATTTAGATTTTGTACCTTTGTGTGATATTTCGCTCATAATGGCTGAGAAAGATAAAGACATACTGGAGAATATAGGAGAGCAGGAATACAAGTACGGCTTCACCACGGACATCGAGACCGAAACCATCGGTAAGGGTCTGAACGAGGAGGTGGTACGTCTGATCTCCGCCAAGAAAGGCGAGCCCGCATGGATGACCGAGCGGCGCGTGGCGGCTTACCGCCACTGGCTGACGTTGGAACCCCCTGTGTGGGCGCACCTGACGATTCCCGAAATAGATTTTCAGGACATCATCTATTACGCCGCCCCCAAGCCGCAGAAAAAACTCAATTCGATGGATGAGGTCGACCCCGAGCTCAAACGCACGTTCGACAAACTGGGCATCCCCCTCGAAGAGCAGATGGCGCTGGCGGGCGTGGCGGTCGACGCCGTGATGGACTCGGTGTCGGTCAAGACGACTTTCAAGGAGGTGCTGGCCGAAAAGGGCATCATCTTCTGTTCGATCTCCGAGGCGCTGCGCGATTTCCCCGACCTGGTGAAGAAATACCTGGGCAGCGTCGTCCCCTATACCGACAATTTCTATGCGGCACTCAATGCTGCGGTCTTCTCCGACGGTTCGTTCTGCTACATCCCCAGGGGTGTCCGCTGTCCGATGGAACTGTCGACCTATTTCCGTATCAATGCGGCTGGGACGGGACAGTTCGAACGTACGCTGATCGTGGCCGACGAAGGGGCTTACGTGAGCTACCTCGAAGGCTGTACGGCCCCGCGCCGCGACGAGAACCAGCTGCATGCCGCCGTGGTCGAGATCATTGTCGAGAAGGACGCCGAGGTCAAATACTCCACGGTGCAGAACTGGTATCCCGGCGACAAGCAGGGGCGGGGCGGCATCTATAATTTCGTGACCAAGCGCGGCATCTGCCGCGAAAACGCCCGCCTGTCGTGGACGCAGGTGGAGACCGGCTCGGCCATCACCTGGAAATACCCGAGCTGCATCCTCGCGGGCGACAATTCGGTCGGCGAGTTTTACTCGGTGGCCATGACCAACAACTTCCAGCAGGCCGATACGGGTACGAAGATGATCCACATCGGCCGCAACACCCGCAGCCGCATCGTCTCGAAAGGTATCTCGGCGGGGCGGAGCGAGAACTCCTACCGCGGGCTGGTGCGCATGGCTAAGGGGGCGGAGAACGCCCGCAACTATTCGCAGTGCGACTCGCTGCTGATCGGCGACAAGTGCGGCGCGCACACCTTCCCGGTGATCGACAGCCGTAACCGCACGGCCGTGGTCGAACACGAAGCCACCACGTCGAAAATTTCCGACGACCAGCTTTTCTACTGCAATCAGCGCGGGCTTTCGACCGAGGATGCCGTGGGACTGATCGTCAACGGCTACGCCCGCGAGGTGCTGGCCAAACTGCCGATGGAATTTGCCGTCGAGGCGCAGAAACTGCTTTCGATAAGCCTCGAGGGTTCGGTCGGATAACCGGATATAAAAAAGGAAAGATATGTTAAGCGTAAAAAATCTGCATGCGTCCGTCGACGGCAAGGAGATCCTGCGGGGCATCGACCTCGAGGTCGGAGCCGGCGAGGTGCATGCCATCATGGGCCCCAACGGTTCGGGCAAGTCGACGCTCGCGGCGGTGCTCGCGGGCAATGAAAAGTTCACCGTCACCGAAGGTTCGGCGACGTTCCTGGGGCAGGATCTGCTGGACATGCCGATCGAAGACCGGGCGCGCCTGGGCCTGTTCCTCGGCTTCCAGTACCCGGTCGAGATCCCGGGTGTCACGATGGCCAATTTCATGAAGCTGGCCGTGAACGAACAGCGCAAGTTCCGCGGCGAGGAGCCGCTGACGGCCGCCGAGTTCCTGCGCCTGATGCGCGAGAAGAGCGCTGTCGTGGAGCTCGATGCGAAGCTCACGTCGCGTGCCGTGAACGAAGGCTTCTCGGGCGGTGAGAAGAAGAAGAACGAGATTTTCCAGATGGCGATGCTCGACCCGAAACTGGCGATCCTCGACGAGACCGACTCGGGACTCGACATCGACGCCCTTCGCATCGTCGCTACGGGCGTTACGAAACTCCATACGCCCCAGAATGCCACGGTGGTCATCACGCACTACCAACGCCTGCTGGATTACATCGTGCCCGACGTGGTGCATGTGCTCTACAAGGGGCGCATTATCCATACGGGCGACAAGACGCTGGCCCTCAAACTCGAAAAGGAGGGTTATGACTGGTTGATTAACGATTACAGGGAATGACGGCGCTTTACGATATAATCCGCGGGTTCCGTACGGCCGAGGGCGAAGTGTTCCGGGTTGCCGGGACGGAAAGCGAGCCTTTCGCTGCGGTCGATCCCCGGCGTATGCGTGTCGAGGTCGCGGCGGGGGCTTCGCTGCGGCTGGCCGTGCTCCATACTTCGCCCGAGGTATCGGCCCTGGAGATCGTGCTGGAGGAGGGCGCACGCTTCGTATTGGCTGAGTTGTTCGTTTCCGAAGCCTTTGCGGAGGTGACCGTGAAGCAGGCGGCCCGCAGCCTTTGCCATATCACGGCGGTGCAGCTTTCGAGCGCCAACGCCTCCTATACGGTCGATCTCGACGGGCCGGGGGCCGAAAGCCTGTTGGGCGGGGCGTTCCTCGCCGCCGGGCAGGAGCATTGCGTCGTCAGGCTGCGGACGAACCACAACGTGCCCGACTGCCGCAGCAACTCTTATATAAAAGGTGTCGCGGGCGGTACGGCCGTAGGGGAGTTTTGCGGACTGGTCTATGTGGCGCCCGACGCCCAGCGCACCGATGCGCAGCAGCAGAACCGCAACATTCTGCTCAGCGAGACGGCGCGTATCACGACCCAGCCCCAGCTGGAGATCTATGCCGATGACGTGAAATGCTCGCACGGCGCGACGGTGGGGCAGATGGATTCCGAGGCGATCCTCTATATGCGGCAGCGCGGCCTGAGCGAAGCCCAGGCGCGGGGGTTGCAGATCGAGGGCTTCGTGGGCGATGTCGTACGCCGCTGCGGCATCGAACCGTTGTGCGAGGCGGCGATGGAGGCGGTGGTTGCCAAACTGGAAAAATCATAACGATGTTCGACGTTGAAAAAATACGCGGGGAGTTCCCGATCCTGGGGCGCGAGGTCTACGGCAAGCCGCTGGTTTACCTCGACAGCGGCGCCACGGCGCAGAAACCGCTGGCCGTGATCGAGATGGTCGATTACCTGCAGCGCGGACTCAACGCCAATATACATCGCGGGGTGCACTACCTTTCGGAGGAGGCCACGACGCTTTACGAGGCGGCACGCGAGCGTATCGGCGCTTTTATCGGCGCGGCCGAAAAGGAAGAGGTCGTCTTTACGGCCGGCGCTACGGCTTCGCTCAATACGGTGGCCTATGCCTGGGGTGAAAAGTTCGTCCGTGCGGGCGACAATATCCTTGTCAGCGAGATGGAGCACCACTCCAATATCGTGCCCTGGCAGATGCTCGCCGAACGCAAGGGGGCGGAAATCCGCGTCCTGCCCTTCGACGACGAGGGGCGCCTGTGCACCGAACTGCTACCGTCGCTGCTGGATGACAAGACCCGCGTCGTCGCCGTTACGCAGGCTTCGAATACGCTCGGAACGCGTCCCGACCTGCGGCCCGTCATCGATGCGGCACATGCCGTGGGGGCGATCGCCGTGGTGGACGGATGCCAGGGTGTCGTGCACGGCGGTATCGACGTGCAGGCTTTGGATTGCGACTTCTATGCCTTCTCGGGGCATAAGCTCTTCGGCCCGACGGGCATCGGCGTGCTGTATGGCAAACGTGCGTTGCTCGAAGCCATGCCGCCGTTCCTCGGCGGGGGCGATATGGTCGATACCGTGACCTTCGCCAAGACCACCTATGCGCCCGTGCCGCTCAAGTTCGAAGCCGGTACGGCCAATTTCACCGGGGCCATCGCCCTGGGCGAAGCCGTGAAATTCGTCGGGCGTTTCGACCCGGCCGAGGTCGAAGCGCACGAGGCGGCACTGCTGCACCGTGCGACCGAACGGCTTACGGCCGTCGACGGGCTGCGGATTTACGGTACGACGCCCGGCAAGTGTGCCATCGTGTCGTTCAACGTCGAGGGTGTGCATCCCTACGACATGGGCATGATCCTCGACAAGCTGGGCATCGCCGTCCGTACCGGGCAGCACTGTGCCGAACCCACCATGACGCATTTCTCCACGACGGGGATGTGCCGCGCTTCGTTCGCGCTCTACAATACGCTGGCCGAGGCCGATGCGCTGGCCGACGGCGTGGAACGCGCGGTGCGGATGCTGCGCGGATAGCGGGCCGGGCGACTTATTGAAGGATAAAAACTTAAATAATCAGGAATTAACCTATGTTCATAGTACTCGAAGGATTGGACGGGGCCGGTAAATCGACCCAAATCCGCATGTTGCGCCGTTTTTTTGCCGACAGGGGCGTCGAGAGCGAGTATGTGCACTTCCCGCGTTTCGATTCGCCCGTCTACGGCGAGCTGATCGCCCGTTTCCTGCGCGGCGAGTTCGGCGGCGTGGGTGAGGTCGACCCCTACCTCGTGGCGCTGCTCTTCGCGGGCGACCGTGCCGATGCCGCCCCCCGGATCAGGGAGTGGCTCGCGCAGGGCAAGGCGGTCATCCTCGACCGCTATGTTTATTCGAACGTGGGTTTCCAGTGCGCCAAGCTGCCCGCCGGAGAAGAACGCAACCGGTTGGCCGAATGGATCATATACCTCGAATTCTGTCATAACGGCCTGCCGCGTCCCGACGTGTCCTTGTTCCTCGACGTGCCGTTCACCTTTACCGAGCGCAAACTCTCCGAGCTGCGCGAGGGCGACGACCGCGAGTACCTGCAGGGCGGACAGGACATCCACGAGGCGTCGCTCGCCCTGCAGCGGGCCGTGCGCAGCGTCTACCTCGAAGCCGCGGCCAAAGACCCCGCGCTGCGGGTCGTCGATTGCTGCGACCCCTCGGGGGCGATGGATTCCCCGGAGGGTATTTTTGCTAAAATATGTGCCCAGCTGGCACCAATACTCGAAGCCGATGCGGAAGTCCAGGGCCTTTAAACTGCTGGCCAACGTCTGCCGGCTGATCCTTGCCTGCACGTTCATCGTGTCGGGTTTCTCGAAGGTCATCGACCCGTGGGGCACCGCCATGAAGGTCAACGAGTACCTCTCCATCTACGGCATGGAATCCCTCCAGGGGGCGAGCATGGCCTTTTCGATCTGGTTGTGCGGTGCCGAGATGATGATGGGCTGTATGCTCCTCTTCAAGGTGCGTATCCGCCTGATCTCGATCTTCGCCGTGCTGTCCATGCTTTTTTTTACCGCCCTCACCCTGCTCAGCGCTACGGTGATCCCCGTCGAGGACTGCGGTTGTTTCGGCGAGGCGCTGAAGCTGACGCCGTGGCAGACTTTCTACAAGAACCTGGCGCTGCTGCCGATGGCCCTGGTGGTCTGGTGGCGTTACCGCCCCGACAAGATCTTCGCTTTCAACCCCCTGGAAATCGTGCTTACCGTCACTTTTTTCTTCCTTTCGATGTATCTGGGATACTATTGCTACCGCCACCTGCCGCTGATCGACTTCCTGCCCTATAAGGTCGGGGTCAATATCTGGGAGGGGATGCACGCCCCGGTCGTCGAGCCCGGCGAAACGGAGACCGTACTTGTCTACCGCAACATCAAGACGGGCAAGCTGCGCGAGTTTTCGCTCGACGACACGGCCTGGCAGGATGCCGAAAAATGGGAGTGGGTCGATACCCGGACTACGGACGAGATGCCCGCCATCCGCCCGCTCATGAGCGAATTCTCCCTGCGCGATGCCGAAGGGGATGCGACCGAGGAGATCGTGACCGCTCCCGGGCGCGTGTATATGCTCTGCGTTACGTCGTTCGACCGCCTGCCGCGCGGTTGCGCCAAGCGGTTCGCCAAGGTCGTGCGGCGGGCCGCGGAGGAGGGGGCCCGCGTCGTCTGCCTTACCCCGCAGCCGTTGTACGGGGTCACTTACCACGATTTCGGTTCGGGGGATGTACGGTGCTATAACATAGACGCTTCGACCATGAAGACCATGCTGCGCGCCAACAACGGCATGGTGGTGCTGGAGGACGGCGTGATCCGTGCTAAAAAGAATTGTCGCGATATTCGTCCGTAGGGACATTTTGCGGCATGTGGTATGAAAGTTGACCCCGGGAACGGAGTCAACTTTCTTATTATGCGAACTTTCCATGTTTTAATCGTAGTCTTTCTCCTGGGCGCTTGCGCCCGGCGCCAGCCTGTGCCCGAGACCGTGCGTCCCGTCAAAGTCACCACGGCAGCCGGTGCGGCGGTCATCGACAAGGACTTCGCAGGGCTGGCGACGCCCGATGACGCCGTGAACCTCGCCTTCAAGCTTCCGGGGCAGGTGCTCGATGTCCCCGTCGCGCAGGGCGAAAGCGTCAAAAAGGGGGCGCTGCTGGCCGAACTCGATCCCCGGGATATCGAATTACAGGTTTCGGCCGACCGGTCGGCTTTCGAGGAGGCCCGTTCGCAGATGCAGCGTATGCAGCGGTTGTTGGAGCACGAAGCCGTATCCCGCCAGGAGTTCGAAAGCGCCCAGACCCGTTACGCACAAGTCAAGTCCGCCTATGAGAACTCCCTCGGCCTGCTCAAGGAGACCAAGCTCCGTGCGCCTTTCGCCAGCGTCGTGGAACGCAAGTTCGTCGACAACTACGAACGCGTGCAGGCCGGGCAGTCCATCGTCCGCGTCGTGAACCCGGTGACGACCAAGGTGCAGTTCACCATGCCCGAAAGCGGCCTGTCGCTCCTGTCGTCGCCTTCGACCCGCTTCGAAGTCGAGTTCGACAACTACCGGGGCGTCAGGTTCCCCGCCGTGCTGAAGGACTATGCCAAGACATCGTCCGATGCTTCGGGGTTCCCCGTGTCGCTGCGCCTTACGGATGTCGATACCGGGCGCTATTCGATTTCGCCCGGTATGTCGTGCATGGTCACGATGCAGAGTGCCGATCCCGTTACGGATGCGGTATCCCTGCCTGTCTCGGCCGTTTATGCCCCGGCCGAAGGCGGCACTTACGTCTGGGTGGTGACCGGCGGCGACCGTGTCGAGCGCCGGGCCGTGACCCTGGGCGAGTTGTACGGCCGTGACCGGGTCGTGGTCGACAGCGGGGTGGAACCCGGTGAGCGGGTCGTCACGGCCGGGGTTTACCAGCTTCGGCAGGGCGAACGGGTGAGAATCTTAAACTGATATGACGATGAGCCTGCCCGAATATTCATTGAAGAACAGAAAAGTCGTTTGGTTTTTCCTTTTCGTCCTGCTGGCGGGCGGAGCCCTGGGCTTCGTTACGCTGGGCAAGAAGGAGGACTCGGTATTCGTCATCAAGAGTGCGTCGCTGGTCTGCTCCTACCCGGGCGCCACGCCGCTCGAAGTCGAACAGCTCGTGACCGAACCCATCGAGCGCGAGGTGCAGTCGATGCGCCTCGTGCATAAAATCACGTCCGAATCCTATTACGGGCTGTCGAAGGTGCTGGTCGAACTCGACCCTGCGACCCGTGCTTCCGAGATACCCCAGTTGTGGGATGAACTGCGGCGCAAGGTGCTCAACATCCAGCCCCGGCTGCCTGCCGGGGCTTCGCCCGTGACCGTGGCCGACGATTTCGGCGACGTCTACGGTATCTATTACGGCCTGTCGGTCGACGGGGGTTTCACCTGGGCGGAACTGCGCGACTGGGCACAGCGGATCAAGACGGCGCTCGTGACGGTCGACGGCGTGCAGAAGGTGAGCCTTTTCGGCGAGCAGACGCCCGTCGTGAACGTCTATGTCAACCTTGCCGCGCTCGCCAACTTCGCTATCCGCCCCGAAACGATCGTGGCGACCATCGGCCAGCAGAACACCATCGTCAACAGCGGTGAAAAACAGGCCGGGGCGCTCCAGATACAGATACTCGAGGCCGGAACCTACAAGAACCTCGACGATATTTCGAACCAGATGCTGACCGCCGCCTCGGGCAAGCAATACCGCCTGGGCGACATCGCCCGCGTCGAACGGGGCTATGCCGACCCGCCGCAGACGCTCATGCGCGTCGACGGCCGCCGTGCCGTGGGCATCGGCATTTCGACCGAGGCGCAGGTCGACGTAGTGAAAACCGGGGAGAAGATCACCCGCGTGCTCGACGGCCTTACGCGCCAGATGCCCGTCGGTATGGATCTTACGGTGCTTTATCCCGAAAACCGCATTGCACGGCAGGCCAATGCGACCTTCGTGCTGAACCTCGCCGAGTCGGTGGCGATCGTCATCCTGATCATCATGCTCGTCATGGGTTTCCGCGCCGGGGTGCTCATCGGCAGCTCGCTGCTGTTCTCCATCGGGGGGACGCTGCTGCTGATGCAGTTTCTGGGCGAGGGGCTCAACCGTACGTCGCTCGCCGGGTTTATCATCGCCATGGGGATGCTCGTGGACAATGCCATCGTGGTGACCGACAACGCGCAGCAGGCCATGCTGCGGGGTGTCGCGCGGCGCCGTGCGGTCGTCGACGGGGCGAATGCCCCGCGCTGGAGTCTGCTCGGCGCGACGCTGATCGCCATTTTCTCGTTCCTGCCGCTCTATCTGGCCCCCTCGTCGGTGGCCGAGATCGTCAAGCCGTTGTTCGTCGTGCTGGCGCTCTCGCTGTTGCTGAGCTGGGTGCTGGCCCTGACGCAGACGCCGCTCTTCGGCGACTTCATGCTCCGTGTCAAACCCGTCGCGCACGATCCCTACGATACGAAATTCTACCGCACTTTCGACCGCATCCTGGCTGCCCTGCTGCGATGGAGGTGGGGTGTCGTGGCAGGTGTTGCGGCGCTCTTTGCGGCGGCATTGGCGGTAATGGGTCTCATGCCTCAGAATTTCTTCCCGTCGCTCGACAAGCCCTATTTCCGTGCCGACGTGCTGTTGCCCGAGGGATATAATATCCGGGACACGGAACGCAACCTGCGCACGATGGAGGAGTGGCTCCATGCGCAGCCCGAGGTGAAGACCGTCTCGGTGACGATGGGTTCCACGCCGCCGCGCTACTACCTGGCAAGCAGCAGCGTTTCGCTGCGTCCCAATTTCGGGAACATCCTCGTCGAACTGCACGACAAAGGGCAGACCGAAGCTGTTGAGGCGCGTTTCAACGCCTATGTCCGGGCGATGTGCCCCGACGTGTGGCTGCGCTCGTCGCTCTTCAAACTCTCGCCCGTGCCCGATGCGGCGATCGAATTCGGCTTCATCGGCGACGATATCGACACGCTCCGCCGCCTGACGCAGGCCGCCGAAGAGATCATGTGGCGGACGCCCGGCACGGTCAACATCCGCAACAGCTGGGGCAACCGTGTCCCGACGTGGCTGCCGCTCTACTCGCAGATGAAGGGACAGCGTATCGGCGTCACCCGCAGCCAGATGGCGCAGGGCATCACCATCGCCACGCAGGGTTACCGTCTCGGCGAATACCGCGAGGGCGACCAGTTCATGCCGATCCTTCTGAAGGACGAGAATATCGACACCTACAACCTCACCAACCTGCAGGCTCTGCCGATCTTCACCCCCGCCGGCAAGGTCTACTCCATCGAGCAGGCGACCGACGGCTTCCGCTTCGAATACCGCGGCGGAGTGGTGAAACGCTACAACCGTCAGCGGGTCATGAAGGCGCAGTGCGACCCCGGCCGCGGGGTCAACACCATGCGGCTCTACGCTGCGCTGCGGGATTCCGTTCTGCGCGGCGTGGTGCTCCCCGAAGGGTATTCGATGAAGGTCTTCGGCGAACAGGAGAGCCAGCAGGAATCCAACTCGGCCCTGGCCAGGTACATGCCCCTGACGATGGTGCTTATCTTCATCGTGCTGCTCCTGCTTTTCCGCAACTACCGCGAGCCGGTCGTCATCCTGCTGATGATCCCGCTGATCTTCATCGGCGTGGTGCTCGGACTGGCCGTCACGGGCAAGGTTTTCAACTTCTTCTCCCTGCTGGGACTGCTGGGGTTGGTGGGCATGAACATCAAGAACGCCGTGGTGCTGGTCGGACAGGTCGGCGTGCTGCGCTCCGAAGGCAAGGATGCCTACGAAGCCCTCACGGCGGCTACGCGCAGCCGAATCGTCCCCGTGGCGATGGCTTCGGGTACCACGATCCTCGGTATGCTGCCCCTGTTGTTCGACTCGATGTTCGGCGCCATGGCCGCCACGATCATGGGCGGCCTGCTCGTCGCCACGCTGCTGACGGTCTGCGTGCTGCCGGTCGTCTATGCCATTTTCTACAATATCCGCAAGTCATGAAGAATTATCTGATCCTCTCCGCACTGCTGGCCTTCGTGCCCGCCGCCGCCCAGACCTCGCTCGGCGACTACCGGCAGGCCGTGACCGAATACAGCTGGGAGCTGAAGGTCGCCGCATCGAAGAGCGATGCCGCTTCCCAGACCATGGGACAGGCTCGTACGGGTTACCTGCCGCGGCTGTCGCTCGACGGCAGTTTCACCGCCACGGTACACCACTATGACGGGGTGGAGCGGTGGAATTTCAGCGTCCTTCCGCAACTCGTGCAGACCGTCTACGGCGGCGGGGCCGTACGTGCGGCCTACAAACAGGCCGAGCTGGGCTACGACATCGCTCTCTGCGACGAGGAGTTCACGCAGCTCGACGTGCGTTATGCGGCCGAGTATACCTACTGGAACCTCTCCGCCATGGAGTTGTATGCCGCATCCATGCGCCAGTATGTCAACATAATCCGCTCGCTCAAGGAGGTCGTCGACCGCCGTTTCGCCGAGGGCTACATTGCCAAGGGCGATGTGCTGATGATCGACGCCCGTCTGAGCGAAGCGCAGTACGGGCTGGTGAGTGCCGAGCAGAATTATACCGTCGCGCTGCACAATTTCAACATCCTGCGCGGCACGGATCCCGACCTTGCGGTGGAACTTGCCCAGGGCATCCGCGATTCGCTGCCGCAGCCTGTGCGCGTACTGCCCGACGAGGTGCTGGGGCGCCGTCCGGACTATATGGCTGCCCGGTTGCGCAGCGAACAGGCCGACGCGGGTATCCGGGCGGCGCGCGCGCCGTTCAATCCGCAGGTGAGCGTCGGCATCGGCGGCTCGTGGCAGCCGTATTTCCCCAACCGGACGGGCGCCACGACGGTCGACGGCTCGGCGTTCGTGAAACTCACGCTCCCGATTTTCCATTGGGGCGAACGCCGCCGCGCCACGGGTGCTGCACGCGCCGTCCAGCGGCAGAGCGAGTGGAACACCGCGCTGCTGCACGACAATATCGTGCGCGACGAGATGAACGGCTGGACGGCGCTGGTCAACAGCAGGGCACAGGTCGATGCCACGGAGCAGAGCCTGCGCATCGCCGGCGAAAACCTCGACATCAGCACCTATTCCTACGGCGAGGGGCTCTCTACGATCCTCGATGTGTTGCAGGCGCAGCTGAGCTGGATACAGCTATACACCAATGCAATCAAGGCTCATTACAACTATGCCGTGGCGGTATCGGACTACCTGCGCATCACGGCGCAGTGAGCGGCGGCAGGCAGGCCCTGCCCGGCAGGCCGTCGCGGCGGGGATGCCTGTTCCGGCTGCGGAAACCGCATGGCCGAGACCGCCTCTTCGGGACGCCGTCGCCGGTTTCCTGCCTGTGGGGGTACAAAAAAACGGGGATTTTCGATAATCCCCGTTTCTGTATATCCTGTCCGTCGCGTCAGGCTTTCACCGCGTCGGTGCTGACCACCGCGATTTCGTGCGATACGGGTGCGACTTTGCGCAGCATCTGCATCATGCCGCAATACTTTTCGTGCGCCAGCGTCACCGCACGGCCGACCTTGGCCTGGTCGTCCTCGGTGTCGCATTCGATGTTGTAGACCACGTGGAACGATTTGAAGGTGCTTTCGGATTGGGGCGTTTCGTCCGAGAGCTCGCCCGAAATGCCGATCTCGAAGCGTTTGGGGCGGAAGCGTTCCTTATCCATAATCATCAGGGCTGTCTTGCCGACGCATTTCGCCGCGGCATAGAGCAGCAGTGTCTTGGGGTTCATCTCCTCGCAGCGGGGCCCGCCTTCGGACGTGAAGTCCGCATCCCCGGAGAGTTGCAGCGTTACTTTTTCGATCATAAGTCACAGAATTTATGTTGAACGCTGCAAGCGGGGCAAGAATCGTACCTTACCGGTATGCCCCCGCGGTTTCCGCCGCCGTTTCCGTACGGCGGACGGGGTGCACGATCTTAAAGCAGGTGCCTTTGCCCGGTGCGGAGACGACCGAGATGTCGCCGCCGAGTATTTCAATGATCGTGCGGCAGATGGAAAGCCCCAGCCCGACGCCCTTCGCATTGGAGTCGGTTTTGTAGAAACGCTCGAATATCCGGCCCACGTGCTCCTGCGAAATGCCTTTCCCCGTATCCCTGACGAACAGTTCGACCTCTCCCGCGCCCTCGTCCGTGCGGTACCCGAATGTAATGCTGCCCCTGTCGGTAAACTTCGCGGCGTTGTTTATCAGGTTGTTGATGACCTGTTTGAGCCGCGAGGCATCGGTGCGGATCGTCGTGTCGGCCTGTGGGAGTTCGAGCCTCAGTTCGACCTGCGGGGGCATGGTGAGCAGTTGGGACTGGTAGATGTCCGACAGCAGCGTGTGCAGCGACTGGTCGCCGAAACAGAACTCCATGGTGTTCGACTCGATCTTCGAAAGGTCGAGGATGTCCGAGATCAGGCGCAGCAACTGGTCGCCGTTGGCCGAGATCAGGCGGCTGTACTCCTGCCTTTCCGTTTCGCTGAAGGGGACGTCGTCGCATGTCACGAGGTTGGCGAAGCCGATGATGGCGTTGAGCGGCGTCCGGATTTCATGGCTCATGTTGGCCAGGAACGCCGATTTCAGCCGGTCGTTCTCGCGGGCCTTGTCGCGGGCTTCGCGCAGGCGTCCTTCGACCTCCTTGTGGGCCTGGATGCTCTGGCAGACGCCTGCGATGCGGTAGGGTAAACCGTCGGAGGTCCGGCCCGGGGAGACGGACTGCTCCTCGAACCATTCCCAAGTCCCGTCCCCGCGGCGCAGCCGGTAGGTGACTGTGTCGGGGGCAGGTTCGCCGGCGAGTCGGTTGGCGAAAGCCTGCGACAGCGCTTTCCGGTCGTCGGGGTGGACGAGGCTGAAAAATGTTTCGGCACTGATCGTGTCGCCGTCATTCGGGAGCCCCAGGTATGCAAACCAGCGTCGGTCGATGGTCAGCAGGTTGCTGTCAGGGTCGAAGGACCACGGAAAGATTTTCGTCTGCGACAACGCCGTGTCGAGGATGAACTTCCGGGATATTTCCTCCTCGGTGTCCCGGAACAGGAACACGACCCGGCGCAACTTCCTGTGTCGGTCGTATTGGCCGACGAAGCGGCCTTCGATGTGGAATTTCAGCTGGTGCCTGCGGAGCCGGATGTACGTCCGTGGCGGCAGGTCGCCGCAGTCCCTGTGTTGCTGCAGCCCCTCGAAAATAGCGGGCAAAAGGTCTTTTTGGTATTGGCAGACGGAGAACAGGTCGGAAATCCTCAGCGGATGGGAAAAATCCCCCCCCCCGAGGCGGAGTACCTTGTATGCCTGCATGTTGATATCCGTTAATTCCCCTTCGGGCGTCAGTTCGATGCAGGCGACGGAAACCCGGCTGAGCGTGTCGCATACGGCCGGAACCTGTATTCCGGCGGGCTTGTTACGGTGGAAGAGACGCAATTTCATTTTGAGTGAGTTAAGGACGTAACGGCCCGGCTAAGGTATGGATAATTTTCGACAGATGCAAACCTTCCCGGGCGCCGCCGGGGTGTCGGTTCCGGTTTTATACCGGTATATTTGGGGCAGGGGTATGCGGGGAAGGCAAATTTTCGTATATTTGCCCTTTGTAAGAATTTATGTGCGTATGCGGAAAAAACTGAGCTTGTTGCTGACCCTCGTGCTGTGCGCGGTATGCACCCTGCGGGTGCAGGCCGGGGTGCCCGAAAGTGAGACCTTTATCGAGCGCGGACGGTCGTTGTTCGACTATGGCCGCTGGAGCGATGCCCGGCATGAGTTCCTCCGGGCCCGGGACGTGCTCGCGCCTTCCGACCGTGTCGCGGCGCAGACGGTCGATTTCTACCTGGCGGCCTGTGCCGTGGAACTGGGCAGCCGCGATGCCGAAGGGGCGCTCCGCGATTTCGAGGCGCGTTATCCCGGTTCGGTCTACGCCAACGACGTGCGGTTTTCGCTGGGGTCGCTCTATTGCGCCGAGGGCGATATGAGGCGTGCCCGTGAGGCTTTCGCAAAGACCGATTACAAGGCGCTGAGCCGGTCGCGCAAGGAACAGTACGACATCCGCATGGGCTATGTCGAGTTCACCGAAGGCAATTACGACAAGGCGTTCGGTTATTTCGACCGCATCGGCCCCCAGAGCGAGTATGCCGACCACGCACTCTATTACAAATCCTATATCGACTATGCCCAGGGGCGCTACGGGCGTGCGAAGCAGGGCTTCACGGCCTTGCAGCGCAGCGATGCCTACCGCGCCGTGGTGCCGTATTACCTCCTGCAGATCGAATTCCGCGACGGAAACTACCGCTATGTCGTCGAACACGGCGACGAACTGGCGCGCCGTGCCGTGCCCGAACGCCGGCAGGAACTGGAGCGTATCATCGCCGAATCGTGGTTTCACCTGGGCGACTATAACAAGACCATCGGGCACCTGGACGCCTTTACGGCTGCCGGCGGCGAACTCGACCGTGACGGCAGCTACCTGATGGGCTTCTCGCTTTACCGCACGGCACGCTATCCCGAGGCCGTGGAGTTCCTGCGCAAGGCCTGCGGTGCCGAGGATGCACTGACGCAGAATGCCTCGTACCACCTGGCAGACTGTTACCTGCGTGCCGGGGATAAACAGGCGGCCATGCAGTCGTTCGCCATGGCAGCGGACGACAAGCTCGATCTGGCCATTGCCGAAGACGCGCTGTTCAACTACGGCAAACTGCAATACGAGCTGGGCGGCGGTGCCTTCAACGGCGCGATCAACGTGCTGACGCGCTATGTCGGACAGTATCCCGATTCTCCGCGCGTGGGCGAAGCCCGTTCGCTGCTGATCGCGGCCTACTACAATTCGAACGATTACGACGCGGCTTACCGGGCCATCAAATCCTTCCCGACACAGGATGCCGACATCCGTGCCGCATTGCAAAAGATCACCTATTTCCGCGGTCTGGAGGCGTACAGCGCCGGTGACATGCGTGCCGCGCAGCGTTACCTGGCCGAATCCGCGGCCATCAATGTCAGCCCCAAATACAGTGCGCTCAACTCCTTCTGGCAGGGCGAAATCGCCTTCGCACAGGGCGACTATACGGTCGCTGCGGCCAAATACAACGCCTATCTGAAGCGTGCCCCCCGCAGCGAGGACGAATATGCCATGGCGCTCTACAACCTCGGCTACTGCGATTTCTCGCGCAAGGACATGGCCGGGGCGCGCAGTTCGTTCGAGAAGTTCCTCGAAGCCTATCCGGCCCGCGACCGCTACCGCGCCGATGCCTACAACCGGCTGGGCGACATCCGCTATTCCGACCGCGAATTCGAAGCGGCCGTAGGGGATTACGACCGTGCCGTTGCGCTGAACACCCCCGAACGCTATTACGCACAGTATAAACGCGCCGTGACGCTCGGCATCCTCGGGCGCACGGAGCCCAAGCTGCAGGCGCTGCGGCAGATCGTTACTGCAGGGCAGGGCGACTATGTCGATGCCGCCTCGTACGAGCTCGGCCGTTCCTATATCGCGCAGGAACGCTATGCCGAAGGTGCCGGACAATTGGAACGGTTCATTGCCGACTATCCCTCGTCGCCGCGCCGTGCACAGGCGCTTGCCGACCTGGGGCTCGCCTACCTCAACCTGGGGGACAAGGAAAAGTCGCTGAAATATTACGACATGGTGGTCGAGACGGCCCCCCAGTCGTCCGAAGCCAAAGGGGCCATGCAGGGTATCCGCGAGATCTATGTCTCGGACGGCAAGGTCGACGACTATTTCGATTATGCCGCCAGGGTGGGCATGGAGAGCGACCTGACAGCCGTGTCGCGCGACTCGCTGTCGTTCGCCGCCGCCCAGAAACTTTACCTGGCCGGGCAGACCGACGCTGCCGCCAAGTCGCTGCGCAGTTATGTCAGGAGCTACCCCAAGGGGTATTACCTGAACGATGCCCTCTATTTCCTGAGCGACTGTTACCTCCGCACGGGCGAGCGCGGCGATGCTATCGAAACCCTCACCGAACTGGCCGGGCAGGGTACGAACCAGTATTCGGTCACGGTACTCGAAAAACTTTCGGAGCTGACCTATGAGGACAAGCGTTACGACGAGGCTGCCGCCGCATTCCGCAAGCTGTACGACGTCACGACGACGGTGGCCGGGCGCGAGGATGCCATGACGGGCTACGTGCGCGCCACGCTGGCCGGGGGCGACGCTTCGAAAATCGAGGCGATGGCTGCCGATGTCGCCGCGCATCCCGATGCCGGGGCCGTGGCGCTGCGCGAATCGAAATTCGCATGGGCGGAGTTGCTGCGGCAGCAGGATCGCCGTGCCGATGCCGTGAAGCTTTACAGGGAACTGGCCGCGGACGTCCGCTCGAAGGAGGGTTCCGCCGCTGCCTATTACGTGCTGGAGGACACCTTCGAAAAGGGCGATATGGACAAGACCGAGAAGGCGATATTCGCCTATTCCGAACGGGAACCCCAGGCCTACTGGCTGGCCAAGGCCTTCATCCTGCTGGGCGACGTCTATGTCCGCAAGGGAGACAATTTCCAGGCGCGGGCGACCTACCAGAGCGTCGCGGACGGCTATTCGCCTGCCGACGACGGGATCGTGGACGAAGCCAAGGAACGGATCGCAAAACTGAACTGACGATGAAACGCATGTTGTTTGTAGCCGCGCTGATGGCGGCATTGCCCTGGGGCGCGAGCGCGCAGGTCGAGAAACGGGTCGAAGTGACCAAGGCCTATGTGCCGAGTGTGGAAGGGGCGTCGAAACTCGCCGTCGTGCCCGACATGACCGATACGGTGAAGATGCGTCCCGAGATCGACTATACGATCACACCGCTGTCGTTGCAGACGACCCTCGCCACGCGGCCGATCCGCCCTGCGACGGTAACCTACTGGGAATTCAACCGCCCGCTGCCTTTCTACCTCAAGGCCGGGATGGGCTACCCGTTCAATTCGGTGTTGGATTTCTATGCTTCGAGCCAGAACCCCGGGACGGGGTATGTGGTGGGCTATGTCAACCACGAGGGGCGCTATTCCAAGATCGGGAACGACTTTGGCGTCAAGAACAATTCGACGCGGATGCTCAACCGTATCGGCGCCGCTGCAGGTAAATATTTCGGCCGCCACGTGCTCGAGGGCGACCTCTCCTACGAGAACCGCATGTACCACCGCTACGGTATGTACCTCGCGCCGGACTTCTCTGCCGATGCCGTACCCGGTTCGATGGCCGATTACGGCGATGCGAACATCGCGGTGCGCTTCGGCGACGATTTCCAGGATCTGAGCCGCGTGAATTTCGAAATCGCCATCCGGGGCGGCATGTTTTTCGACCATTCCGAGTGGCCGGACTATAACGACAAGGCCCGCCAGACCACACTGGAAACCCATGCGAAGATCGCCTGCGGTTTCGGGCGTCACCGCCTGGCTGCCGAGGTGGGCTACGAGCGCCTTGCGGGACAGAAGGCCCTCGACGAATATAACCAGCAACGGATACATGCTGCGCTGCGTTACGGTATCGAGGGCGGGGTAGTACGCCTCGAAGCGGGTGCGGACTATTACCACGACAAGATTAAATCCGTCGAGGCGGAGAACTACATCCTCCCCTTCGTGCGGCTGAACCTGAACCTCGGTACGGACGGGTTGTGCCCGTTCTTCGAGATGGACGGGAGCGTCGACGACAACAGCTACCGCTCGCTTACGAAGCTGAATCCCTATTTGCTGAATCCCGTATTCGGGACTAAGAGTTCGGTCGATTACAACGGCCGCTTCGGTATCGGGGGCAGTATCTGGCGCGGGAAGTTCGACTACCGGGCCTATGCCGGGTTCTCGATCCGTGACAACCACCTTTACTGGTACAGTGCCGATGTCGTGCAGGGGAGCGATATTCTTGCCGCCGGGCTGACCATGCTGCCGTCGATGGCCCGCCAGACCGTCTTGTCGTTCAACGGCGAGGTGACGTGGCGTCCCGCGAGCAGTTTCCGGACGGAGTTGGGCGTGCACGGCTATATCTATAACGACGACGAGACCAAACTCCATAACGGTGCCCCGGCTTTCGATGGCAATTTTTCCGCCCACTACGACGGCCGCAAGATTTCGTTCGGCGCGGGCATCTGGCTGCAAAGCACCCGTAAATGGTCCGACTACCAGTTGGATGCAGCATCCGGGGCGGAGAGTTTCGGCAGTGTCGAAGTGCCCTTTGCCGCCGACCTGCGGGTCAATTTCGACTGGAAGGTTTCGGGACGCATTACGCTCTTCGCCGAGGGCCGTAACCTGATCAACCGCCGCCTGTACCAATACCCGTGGTATCCGGAATACGGGGCAAATTTCACGGTCGGGGTGAAGGCCAACTTCTGAAATCCCACCTCCGGTCTGTGACGCGGGGTATTGCCATGGTTTTTTGCCGGAATTTGCACATTTATGTGACATATTCAAAAAATATATTAATTTTGTGAAGCCTGACATGGTATAAATACAACTTTTTGAACTTATATGGCACTGAAGAACCTCCCCAAGATATGTCCCTCCTGCGGTAAACGATTGAGCGTACAAGCGATGCATTGCAACGGATGCGATACGCATATCGAAGGCGACTACAACCTCCCGGTGATGATGCAGCTTTCGGCTCCCGACCAGCAATTCGTGCTCGATTTCGTAAAAAGCAGCGGCTCCCTGAAGGAGATGGCGCAGAAATTAGGGCTCAGTTACCCTACGGTACGCAACCGTTTGGACGACATAATTGCTCAACTTAATCAATTCGAAGGCGATGAACAGGATTCTTAACCCGTTTGAATACCTTTCTACCGGGAAAGCGCTCGGCTGGGGCCTTGCCGGGACTCTTTTTTCCATCTGCCTGCTGACGGCGGTGAGCTGGCCTGTCGGGGACGATCTGTCGAAGATCGTCACGATCCTCTCTTCGAACCTGCTTTTGTGGATTCCCCTTTCGCTGTTGCTCTACGTGCTGGCCCTGCTCTTCTCGCCGTCGCGTATCCGCGCAGTCGATATCTTTGCCACGAACCTTTTTGCCATGTTGCCCACGATCGTCATACTCGGGGTGCTGAGCGTGCCTTCGAAATGGCTGGGAGGGCTTGTCTGCGAGCCCCGCAGCGCCTGCGAAGTGATGAAGCTCGCAGGGTATAACCTGATCGTGATCCTGCTGTCGGTCTCGATGGCCTGGTCGATGGTCTGGGGCTGTTTCGCCTACCTCGTCTCGGCCAATATGAAGGGGTGGCGCGGGATTTCCATCTTTGTCATCTGCTATGTTTTCGTCAGCGTCGTCAACCAGTTGCTGATCGCCTATTCGAAATAAAATACCGGATATCATGCCGCGCGGGACTTCTTTGTCCCGCTTTTTTTGTGCCTTCCCGGAACCGGCGCCCAGCGATAGCAACCGGGTGCATCTTCTTTACCAACTTTTTTTATCTGATAACTTATTGGTAATTAATGATGTGCATTTCTGTTGGAAATGTCGTGGCCGTTTCCGGGCAATGAATCGGCCGATGAGCCGTTTATATATCAGACGGAAAGTATGAACCGGTTGATCTGCGATCACTGCCATCCTTTCTGCGACCGGCCGAAAGACCGTTTGCCATCCTTGACGTATCCGGATACCCCGGGTTTTGCGACAAGACGGATGTTCTTATTTCGAGTTACCATATCTGACGTGTAACACGCCCGCTTACCTCTCCTTCCCTTCGGGCCATTTATTACGGTGCATAGCATCCCTTCCGAACACGCACCTTTCCAAAAAATCCTCTTTACAAGCTGACCCGTGCGGAGCTTTTCCGCGATACATCTATTCCCGGCCCCTTTTGCGACCGGGGTGAACATGGCCCGGTATATCCTGTATGCGGGTATTCCGGCCGGTACGGGGAGTCCCACGGCTGCCGCTGAATAATATTGCGTCCGAATTCAGCGGCCGGATCCCCGAATTGCTTATTCGTTCCCTTTCCCGATTCTTCTCGGTGGAGTGTGTCTATGCTCCTGTTCCCGGCAACTTGCGTATTGCCGGAATATCCTTCCTGTGTCTTATTGCGTGCATTTGTAAATTGCTGTTGTATAGTAATTTATATGTATGAGCCATGTCTGAGCCCGTTGCCGGCTGCATGGCCTGGCTGTTCCTGTGTCCGTGCCTGGCATGCGACGGGAGCCTTATGCCGAGGCAACAATTTTAAATTTTTCTTGGGACAAATCGCCCGGGGACAACTCTAAGTAAATAGAAGTATATGGATCATCAATATTGGGATTTGATCAGGGAAGGTGACGAACAGGCCTTCAGGACATTGTATAGTCTGTACGAAGACAGGTTATTCCGGTACGGGATAGGGATCGCGCATGACGAAGAACTGGTGAACAATGCCATTCAGACATTGTTCACATACCTCTTTGAACGGCGGAAGAAACTCTCCGTCCCCATCTCCCTGTATGCCTATCTGGCCAGTTCCCTGCGCCGCCTCATCCTCAAGGAATTGGGGAAAAGGCGGACGGATTTCCTGTCGATAGATGAATTGCGCCATACCGGTAGCGATTTCGCGCTGGAGATTGATGTCGAGGCCTCGATGGTGCGTGCGGAATGTTCCGAACTGACAATCCGCAAGCTCCAGACCGCCCTCGGAGAACTTACCAACATGCAGCGGGAGATCATCTACCTGAAATACTACGAAGGAATGGACAACAAGGGCATTGCCGAAGTTACGGGATATGCCGACAAGACCATCCGCAATGTGGCTTCCACGGCACTTTCCCGGTTACGGCAGGACAAAACGCTGAAGAACATGTACAACTGATCCACAGTTTGTTGTTTTTAATTAATTACGGGGTTCAAAATCATGGATAGAAATGAAAAGGACATGGCGCGGAGCGGCCTGGATAAATTGCTGACCAGGATCGAATACAAGACTCCGGTTAACTCCCGTATCGAAGAGATCGGAGAGTTGCTGGCGCGCAGGCGCGCGGTTATCCGCCGCCATGAAACTTTCCGCCACAAGTTGGTGCAGTGGTGCGTGGCGGCTTCCGTTGTGGTGATGTTGGTTGCCGGCAGCCTGTGGCATTTCTCGGAGCACGTGCTCGTGAGCGGCGACCGGGAGCTGGCATATACGCTGCCCGATGGTTCGGGGGTGGTGGTCATGCCGCATTCCGAGTTGTCGTACAACAGTTTTACCTGGACACTCCGGCGCAGGGTCTCGCTCAAAGGCGAGGCCGTATTCTCCGTCGTGCATGGCGGGAGATTCCGTGTCGGGACACCGGCGGGACGGATTACCGTCCTCGGGACGCAGTTCCGGGTAAAACAACACCGGCAGGATATGCAGGTTTTCTGCTACGAGGGTTTCGTATTGGTCGAAACCCCGGTCGGAAAGCGTGTGCTCGTCGCCGGACAGAAAGCCGCATGCGATACGGTTGCCATCACGCTGACGGATATTCCCGAACCGTTGCCGGCTTTTATCCCGTTCCAGGCCGTCCCGCTCAGGGAGGTAATCCGGGACATCGAGGCGATCTTCGGCGTATCCGTATCCGGGAAGGAAAAATACGGAGACCTGGTCTTTACCGGGTTCATTATAACCTCGGACATGGATGGGACGCTCGAGGCGGTTTTTCATTCGTGCGGGATTCCTTATGAAATCTCGGGAACCGAAATCCTGCTGAAATAATGAAATCTGTAAGATATATTTTTATACTCGTCTTCCTGTTGTCCGTTTGCCGGATTTCATGGGCGGTGCAGCCGCCGAACCTGACGAGCCTGTTGAACGAGCTGTTGCGCCGGCGCGATGTCAAGATCGCCTTTAGCCATGTTGTGACCGATCCTGTCATTGTGAAGGACAGCATTTCGACCGGGGATACCCCGGTCGTACTGGCACGCTGGCTTGCCGGAACGGATCTGGCATATAAAGAGCTGGACGGCGGTTATTATATTTATAAGAAATACGGGCCGCCGACCCGGAACCCGCGGCCCGCTTCGCGGCCGGTTCCAGTCCCTGTACCGGAAATACCCCCGGCACCGGTATATACGGCGGCATATCCCCCAGTGCTGATGGTTCCCGTGCAGCTTGCTCCGCAGCTGCATTTTCCGTATGCCAGGCTGCTGCCGTTGTGGACGCCTGCTCCTTCGGGCATTTCGGGGCCGTCGTCCCTGCCCGTTGCGAAATGGGCCGTGAAGACCAACCTGCTTTACGACGCGACTTCGACGCTGAACCTGGGTGTGGAGTTCGGTCTGGGGCATCGGTGGACGCTGGATATCTCGGGCAACTATAATCCGTGGACATTTTCCGGGAACCGCAAAATGAAGCACTGGCTCGTGCAGCCCGAGGTTCGCTGGTGGAGCTGCACCCGTTTTTCGGGGCACTTCGTGGGCCTCCATGCCCACGGCGGCGGCTACAACTGGGGCGGGATGCTGCCGTGGGCGATCCGGCTTGGGAGTGATCTCCGAGACCATCGTTATCAGGGTTGGCTCGTCGGCGCGGGCGTCAGCTACGGCTACCACTGGGTGCTGGGCAACCGCTGGGGCCTCGAGGCGACGGTCGGCGTGGGTTACGCTTACCTCGATTACGACAAATATCCGTGTGCGAAATGCGGCCGGAAGATCGGCAGCGCCTCCGAACACTATTTCGGCCCCACCAAAGCGGGCATCACCCTGATATTCATGATTAAATAATTTGGATCCCTCGACTATGAAGAAAATACGCATGATCTTGTTGGCGGCTTGTCCGGCGCTGTTCTGCCCGGTTCCGGGCAGCATGGCTCAGGTGCGGCAGGGCAGCGTCACCGTGCAGGTGAACGAACTCGCCCAGCGGGGCGATTCGCTGTACGTCGATATGGCCGTGACGACCGAAGGACGCAACGTCCCCTCGCGGATGAGCGCGGACTTTACGCCGGTGCTCGTCTCCGGCGAACGTTCGCTTGCCCTGCCTGCCGTTTCGCTTATGGGGCGCAACAGTTACAGGAATCACCGCCGCGCGTTGGCGCTGATGAGCGCGAAGGAGCGCGGCGCCTATGAAAAATCCGCTCCTTATTACGTCGTACCCGATTACAAGGGCGACAGTCGGATGGATTACCGGCTGGCGCTGCCTTACGAAGCGTGGATGTCCTCGGCGAAGCTGACCCTTCAACGGATCGACTGCGGCTGCGGAAAATCCAGCGTTACGGACGTGCGCCTGCTGGCCGGCAAGGTGTCGCTGGAAGAGGTGATCGTCATCGAGCGCTACCGCATCGAGCCTCATCTGGCCTATATTCGTCCCGAAGCCGAGGCGGTGAAGAGCCGTGCCGAACAGGGCGAGTCGTTCCTCGACTTCGCCGTCGGGAAGACGTCCGTCAACCCTGAGTTCGGCCGCAATGCCGCGGAACTGGAAAAGATCCGCCGGATGATCGACCTCGTGCAGGACGACAAGGACTTGACGATCAAACGTATCGTCATCGTGGGCTACGCCTCTCCCGAGGGTTCGCTGGCGATGAACGAACGCCTCTCCGAGGGGCGTGCGAAAGCCCTCCGGGATTATCTGCAAAGCCGTTATCCGGCGATTCCGGGGTCGCTCTACTCGATCCGTTTCGGCGGTGAGAACTGGGATGACCTCGTGGAGGCCGTTCAGACCTCCGACATGCCCGACAAACAGGCCGTGCTGGATATTATCGACCGATATTCGATCATCGGGGGCCGCGAAGCGAAGCTGATGGCCCTGAAAGGCGGCACTCCGTGGCGCTACATGCTCCGGGAGATGTTCCCCTCCCTGCGTAAGGTGACGGTCACCGTGGATTACGACGTGCGGAATTTCGACGCCGAAGAGGCGAAGGCCGTGGTGAAGACCCGCCCCCAGAACCTCAGCCTGAACGAACTGTATCTGGTCGCCAACACTTACGAACCGGGTTCGGAGGATTTCAACAGCCTGTTCGAGACTGCGGTGAGGCTCTATCCCGAAAGTGTGACCGCGACCGTCAACGCAGCTGTCGCGGCGCTGGAACGGCGGGATTTCGTCGGTGCCGAAAGATACCTCCGGAGCGTGAAGTCTCCGGATCGGATTCCCGAATGCGACAATGCCTGGGGCCTGCTGCTGATGCTGCGCGACCAGGATTATGACCGCGCTGCGCCCTATTTCGAAGCCGCCCGGGCGGCGGGTCTGAAAGCCGCGCAGCAGAACCTTGACGAGATTGACCGCCTGCGCCGAAATCTCGACGAGATTAAAACCGCGGAACTGAAAAACGGGGACAGATGACTTTCATACAATCAATTAAAAAATTGACGCCTTTTTATTATTTAAATTTCAAAACTATGAAGATGAAAACTTATTTTGTCGCCGCTCTGGCGACGATGACGCTGGCTGCATGCAGCAAGGACGCCGAAACGGGGGCGCCGCCCCCTGCCGCGAAGACCAATTTCTCGGTATCTCTTCCGGGTGCCCTGGAGACCTATGGTGTCGAAGACCCGCAGGCCGCAGGCCAGATCGCACCGTACTATGAGAACGTCGTGGTCTATCTGGTCGATGCCGGCAACAATGCGATGGGTTATTCCTGGACCGACGCCGAGATTTCGGCGAAGCAGAAGCGTTTCGAGCAGGTCGTCGAGCCTGCCAAGGTCATTGTCGTTGCGAATACGGGCAGCACGTCCCTGCTGACGGGGCCCACGTCGCTTGCAAGTATCGAGAACGGGCTGAAAAACCTGGCCGTTGCCGATCAGAACCGGGCAGTCAAGACCATCGGTGCCGCTGACGTCAAAGGCAACGCTGCCGGCGACTATCTTTCGGTACAGCAGGTAGCGCTCTACGGTGAGCAGACGACGTTCACCTCCGAGACGCCGACCGACGGCCACACGCTGAAGAAAGCCGCCGTGGAGCTCAAATCGCTGGTGTCGCGTTTCGAAGTGGGCACCGTGAAGGCCGGAATCGGCCTGGACGCGCTGACCGTCGAGGCCGTTTACGTCAATTTCTTCTATAACGACTACGGGCAGACCTCCAGTCAGAATTTCTCTGAACTGACCTGGCCCGTGACCTATACGCCCGCGTGGGCTACCGACGCCGCCAATGCGGCCGTGACCTCGCAGACCGGAACGAAAGCCTATACCTATCAGGTGTTCGCCGGCAGTCTGATTCCGCACATTATCTACAAGGTTAGCGGTACGGTTTCGGCCGGTTACAAACTCGCCGACGGAACGGGCGATGCGGATAACTCGACCTCCTTTACCGGCAAGTACATCACGGTGAAAGGTTTCCGTGACAGCGGCAGCCTGATTTCGGCGATCGAAGCCCACAAGATCTACAAGATGGGCCTGGCGGATAGCGGTATCGAGATCACTCCCGACAAGATCACCGACAAGCCCGAGAAGGCCAAGATCGACCTGATCGTTGCCGTCTCGGTCGCCGACTGGACAGTGGCCAACGTTACTCCTGAAATTTAAATTTTATCGAATTACCCCGGGGGAGGGGAAGCCCTCTCCTCCGGTTTTTATTGAATGATCTATGGAAAAATTGACGAAAAGTCTTTGCATCCTGACCGCTCTGGCATTGCTGGCGGCTTGTGACAAGGACGCCGATTCGGGCGTTCAGATCCCTGCTGCGAAAACTAACTTCGAGATATCCCTTCCGGGCGCACTGGAAACCTATGCGGTCGAAGATCCGCAGGCCGCAGGCCAGATCACGCCCTACTACGACAATGTTACGGTTTACCTGATCGATGCCGGTGAAAATGCAATGGGTTATGCGTGGACCGATGCCGAAATCAAGGCAAGACAGAAACGCTTCGAGCAGGTCGTCGAGCCTGCCGCAGTCGGAGTCATTGTAAATTCGGGCGGCGTGACGCTGCCGACTGGGTCGATTTTGCTCGCTGACCTCAATGTCTTGTTGGACGCGCTGGCGGTCGGCGATCAGAACAAGCCGGTCAAAACCCTTGCCGCCGCCGATGCCAAAGGCAATGCCGCAGGGGATTACCTTTCCGTACAGCAGGTGACGCTCATCGGTGAGCAGTCGGCGTTTACTACCGAGACTTCCGATGACGGTCACACGTTGAAGAAGGCCGCCGTGGAACTCGGATCGTGGGTGGGACGTCTTGAAGTGGGTTCCGTTAAGGCCGGTACGGGTCTGGATGCACTGACGGTCGAGGCTGTTTATATCAACAATTTCTTAAACGATTACAGTGCAAAGACCAAACAGAGCTTTACCGAGCTGACCTGGCCCGGGACATACTCTCCCTCGTGGGCGACCGACGTCTATGATGCGGCGGTGACCTCCGCCGCCGGGACGAAGGTATATGCTTACCAACTGTTTGCGGGCAGTCTGATTCCCCACGTCATCTACAAGGTTAGTGGTACGGTTTCGGCCGGTTACAAGCTCGCCGACGGTACGGGAGACGCGGATAATCCGACCCCCTTTACCGGGAAGTATATCACCGTGAAGGGCTATCGTGAGAACGGTTCGTTGATTTCGCATTTCGACGAACACAAGATTTACAAAATGGGTTTGGAAAACGGCGGTATCGAAATCACGCCCGAGAAGATCACCGACAAGCCCGAGAAGGCCAAGATAGACCTGATCGCAGCCATTACGGTCGCCGACTGGACGACAGCCAACGTCACCCCCGAAATTTAAGTTTTGCCGAATTACCCGGAGGGGAGAGCTTCTTCCCTCCGGTCTTTACCCCAAAAAGCAACACATGAAAAAACTATCGAAAACCCTTTGTATCCTGATTACGCTGGCATTGCCCGCGGGGTGCATCAATGAGGATATGAGCGATTGCCCGCCCCCGTACAACACGGAGCTTACTTTCAGCTACTCCGGCGATCGGCAGGAACCGGCAATGTTCTCCCGGATGATTGACGGGGTGACGCTTGTCGTTTTCGATAGGGCCGGCGGAGAGCGTGTGCTGGATAAAACGGTCGTGAAGGCCGACCTGAACCGGTTTCAGGGAACGGAACTCTATCTGCCTGCGGGCGATTACCGGATCGTCTGCTGGGGCAATGCCTTCGACGACACGGAGCTGCTTTCGGGCAGTCTCTCCGAAAGCCGCGTGCATGCGCCTGCCTACGGTAAGGGCGAAAAAATCGCCACCAACGACCACCTCTATTACGGTGAGTGCGATATAACGGTTCCGACGACCGCGAATGCGTCGGGAAAGGTGACGGGAGACATCCCGTTCCGAAGCGCACATATTGACATGCGCATCTACATCAAGGGCGTGAACGGGTTGTCCGATCCGTCCGCGTGGCCGGAGCTCGAAATCGGGAACCTGATGCCCCAATACGATATACGGATGAATGCCGTACAGCCTTTCGGCGCGACGTATTATCCTGCGCTGGTGCGGGACGACGGAAAAAAGGCACTGGCGGCCTGCTTCCAGGTGCTGCGTTTCGCCGACGACAATCCCGTAACGGTCACTGTCCGCGAACCTGCGCCGGGCCGTGCGGTCAAGGTTGCGGTGGATCTTCGGGAATACATGGAGAAGAACGCTATTTCCGTGGACGGCCTTCACGAAGCGGCCGTCGAGATGCTGATCGAATTCACCGATCTGGGCGTCTCGATTACGATTCCCGACTGGAGCTCGGGCACTACGGATCCCGAAATATAGTAAAAAGAAAGATTGAGCGATGAGAAAATATAATGTACTGCGGAACTGGGCCCTGCCTCTCCTGCTGTCGGCCTTTCTGTACGGCTGTGCCGAGGACAATACCGATGGCGGAGCCGGGATGGTAGACCTTAAACTTGCACTGAACACCTATGCGGCGGGCGACGATCCGAACGCCTCGGCGAACGAAGTCGCGGTCGGATCGGCGTGGGTCTATATTTTCAACGAACACGGGGCGCTCGAAAATCCCGGCAGAACCGCTGTCCTGCCGGCGCCTTCGGGCTCTGCCGCCGACGGGAGCGGCCGGCTGAACGATACGTGGCGCGTCACCGTGGGACGGAAGGATATTTACGTGCTGCTCAATGCCGGCCACCTGACGCGCAGCGGTACGGCAGTCGATCTGGCCTCCTACAATCCCTATTCGAAAACGGAGCTGGAAACGCTGATGACCGATCCGGCGAATTTCCCGGCGGATTTTTCGGCTGCGGGGAGCGGCGGGATGCTGATGAGCGGCAAGCTGAGCACGAACGTCACCTCAGCCGCTTCGATGGCGACGGTTCCCGTGGAGCGCCGCTATGCACGCATCGACCTGAGCCTGCGCCGCAAAGCCGACCTTGTCGGAGCGGCCGTCGTGGTCAAGAGCACGACGCTCGAAAACCGCCGCGAAACGGCTCATGCCTTCGCCCCGGCGGTCGAAAGCACGGGTGCCGATGCCGTGTGTGTGAACAGCCACGGAAACGTCACGATCGGCGCGAGTACGACGAGTTATACCGCCGTCACCTCGTTCTACACCCTGCCGCGCACCGGTGCGCCGAAAGCAGCCTGCCTGAAACTGGCGCTCAGCATCGACGGTACGGATTACACGCTGCCCGTCTACATCAACAGCGGGGCGCTCGGCGGGAATACGGCCAATAACGAAAATCTGTCCCTGGACATCACCGCGAACAAGGTCTACAAGGTCGACGTGGCGCTCGGCCGGCAGAGCGTCACGGTTGCGGCGGACATTCTCGAATGGTTCGAAAAATCGGTGAACGGCGACGTACAGGGATCGTCGCTGGTTGTGGACTCGCTCGTGCTGGTGAATGCGGGCGTCAACACTCCCGTCCCTGTTCGCAGCAAGGCCGCGAAGGTCGCGGCGAAGCTTTCCGATGCCGCGGCCGCGGCCGGCTATTCGCTGGACGGCGCCGATCCCCGAACCGGGGTGCTGGAACTCGATGTCGTCGACGGCGCCGCCGAAATTCCCGTCAAGGGCCCGCTCGCCTTTCCCGTAGGGCCGGAATACACGATGGTTGTCGCAGCCGGCAATATCCGCCGCGACGTGTTGTTGCGTGTCGACGGAGAACCCGTGTTGGAGGTGGGCGACGAGGTTGTGGAGTTTCTCTATTTGGGGGAAACCAAGCCTTATCGGGTGACGAGTTATGTCGACCTCGGCGACGATGCCGGTACGAAGGTTCCGGCAGCCTGGACGGCGGAGTTTTCGGTCGACGAAGGCGGAACCTGGACGACGTCGAAACCCGCATGGCTGACGCAGTTCACCGATACGAATTCGGGCAGCACGGCCCCGGCGTCGTTCGATGCACGGATTGAGGCGGCAACCGGAGTCACCACGCAGGCGTCCCGGGAGGCCTTGCTGGAAGCTACTCCGGTGACTGATTTCGATCTTTCGATGGCGAAGGGGAGCCGCAATACGGCCAATTGCTACGTGGTCAATGGCTCCGGAACCTATCTGCTACCGCTGGTTTACGGCAATGCCGTCAAGAACGGCGATCCTAATCCGGCGGCCTATACCTCGACCAAGATCGGAACGAACATTCTGACCGGGTTTGTCAATCACCTGGACAACGGGATCAGCGATCCGTATATCTACAACAATCCGGGCTGCACGCCCGCCGACGCCTGCCTCGTCTGGCAGGACGCCGAGGGGCTGGTACAAAATGTCTCCCTGACCGCCGATAAACAGAACATTTCGTTCGAGGTGCCGAAGGCCACGATCCGCCAGGGCAACGCCATCGTCGCCGTACGCGACGCTGCGGGGACGATCATGTGGAGCTGGCATATTTGGGTGACGGATTACAAGCTGGACAGCGACCTGCGTGCAGTGACGAATTTCCAGTCCGTTCAGTACTATTTCATGCCTGTCAACCTGGGTTGGTGCGACGGCGACACGACCGACTATGCCGGACGCAGCGTAATGGTGAAACTGACGCAGGCCGGAACCGGACTGAGCCTGGTCTTTACTCTCGACCAGCCCGAGCAAAAGATCGTCGGATTAGGCAACAATACCTATTACCAGTGGGGGCGTAAGGATCCGATGCTTCCGGGCGTATACCAGGCAGATGGAACCTCGACCATGGATAAGGGCTGTTATACCGACAGCGACAAACCCGAATACGCCTTCGGCAAAACGACCCTGAATACCGCTGCGGTCAACGAATATATCCGGAATCCGCATTGCTGCAATACGGGTTCCGGTATGGACGGGCAGTACTACAACCTGTGGAGCGCCGACAATACACTGACGACGGTCAATAACGAACGGGTCGTCAAGACAGTTTACGATCCGTCGCCCGTCGGGTACTGCGTTCCGCCGTCGGCCGTGTTCACGGGATTTCTATATAACGGAACCTCTATTTTCAACAGCAACGGGATCGGCTACGGTACACAGATCAATTCTCCGTGCCAGTCCATGGCCGAATACCGGGCCGGCCAGGGCCTCCACTTCTATTGCAACAAGATGAACGGGGAGGGTGTTTTCGATCCCGCCGGCGGTACGATTTTCTTCCCGGCATCGGGCTTTCGCTACAGTAGTGGGGGATTGGGCCTTTACGGGATGTACGGCCGCTATTGGACCGCGATTCCGGCTAACACTACCCTCGGACGCAACATGAGCATTACTTCGGGGCAGATTGACATGATAAATCACCAGTACCGTTCCTCCGGTCACGTGATACGCCCCATTCTGGAACAATGAAATTTTTGAATTACGGAGCTATGAAGAAGATACTCATATACGGTTTATACCTGCTGGCGGCCGCCGTGCTGACGGCCGGCTGCATCAAGGACGAAGCCGCGGTTCCCGCCCTGCGCGGCGGCGACAGGCTGACCCTGCAACTGCCCGAGTCGCAGCAGGTGGCCGTCACACGTGCCGCCACGGCGGCCGAATGCCGGATCGGCAGTCTTTATGTGCTGGTCTACCGCGGCGGTGCGCTCGCTCACAAGCAGGCGTTCGCAGCGGCGGCGGTATCGAGGAACGGTACGGCACAGCCCTTCGTCGACCTGGACTACAGCCTGCGGGCGAACGACAAGGTCTGCGTCGCGGCGAACTATCCGGCGTCGGTCGGAACCTCGTTGCAGGGGCTTGCGGACGGCAGTGCCGAAAGCGGACTTGCGTCGCTGCTCGTTTACGACAATCCTGCCTGCGGTCGGGCCGTGCCGGCCTCGGAGGCGCAGCCGATGTACGGATCGGTCGTCTGGTCGGCGGGTTCGAACACCTGCTCGCTGGTGCGTTCGCTGGCCAAAGTTTCCGTCGAGACGGAGAACTCCGCCGTTTTTGCCGGGAAGACCGTCACGTATATCCTGGCGGGCGCTCCGGAAAAGACGAGCATGGAGGTTCGCTACGATACGTCTGCCGACAAATACGAAATTCCCGACGCCGCCGGGATCGGCGGGGCATGGAGTACGGCCATCGATGCCGGCGGCATGATCTCGTTGTCGGAGGCGACTTATTCCGCCGCCTATCCGCTCTCGGGCGTGGCAGGCGGCGCGGCGGCCGACCTTAATACGTTCGACAAGAGACGCACGGCGCTGATCTTATGCGCTACCGATGCGGCCGATGCGAAAGAGTACTACCGGCTGGATTTCTCCCGGCAGCTCTCTTCGACCTCGATCACGGGCGATGCTTCGAACGAATACATCGACATCGAACCCAATACGCATTATACCTTCCGGATCACGAGCGTGAAGAGCGGCGGTTACCTCTCTGCCGCCGAGGCGTGGAAAAATCCCGGAAGCAATATCGAATACACGGTCACGGTGTCGGACTCTAAGTGGATAAGCTCCACGAGCAATGGCCAGTATCTGGTCAAAAGCGACCGGGATTCGGTCTTGGTGGCGAAGAACATAGCCACGGCGGCTGAACTGCTGAGATTCGCCTGCCAAATGCCCGACGCCGGGCAGAAACCGGGCGGCGACCTGCCCGGTTCGGTCGAAACGCGCACCGTGACGCTGGTCGGCGCGGATCGGAAAACACCTGTGTCCGTATCGAAACTCCAGCTTTGCAAAAGCGACGGCACGCCTGCGGCGGGCAATACATTCGACTTTTCGGGCGAAATCATTCCCGACGAAGGTTATCTGTTGAAATACCTTTCGGGCTCCTCCCTGCCGGATGAAGCCGTGTATGCCAGGGTGCGCTACGGCAATGTCGAGCATTACGTGCCGCTTTTGCCCCTGACTTTCGACGTGACGATACCTACGACCACTTTTTCGTACGCCGGAGCGACCGACCGGAGTTTGCAGGTGCAGAGTCACTATTACGATGCCCGTACCGATAGTTACGCCCCCTGTCCGTGGACGGCGGAGTTCTCGACCGACGGCGGCGTGACATGGACTGCGTCGCAATCCAGTATGTTGTCCCGTTTCCCCGCGAAGGGAGCTGGGTCGGATCCCCGTAACCTCGCGGCCTATCCGGCCGATTACAAGTTCAACGTCTTGACACAGATCGGTGTGTCCGACAATTCCCATAACGAAGCCCTGGCCGCGGCAAAACCCGAAATCGGCGTCTACGACCTTTCGACCAAAGGCGGCACGGAGCCGATGAATACGGCGAACTGTTATGTGGTCAATGCCCCGGGCACCTACACGCTGCCGCTGGTCTACGGCAATGCCGTCAAGAACGGCGGCATCCATTCGGCGGCCTATACCTCGGCTGTCAGCGGAAACTATATCATAACGAATTTCGTCAACCATCTCGACGCGCGGATCACCGATCCGTATATTTACAACAATGCGGGCTGTACTCCCGCCGGCGCCTGTCTCGTATGGCAGGATGCTTACTCGCTGGTTACCTCGGTCGAACTCACCCCGGACGGTAAATACCTCAGGTTCGATGTCGATCATTCGACGATCCGGCAGGGCAATGCCGTCGTCGCCGTACTCGACGCTTCGGGTATGATCATGTGGAGCTGGCATATCTGGGTGACGGATTACGTGCCGGGCGACGGCTTGAAAAAGGTGACCAACTACCAGGGTTATAAATACGATTTACTGCCGGTGTACGTCGGTTGGTGCGATCCCGAAACCCTGACGTACGATGCCCGCAGCATTAAGGTGCGCTTTACGCAGGCCCGCACGGGTCTGGCGCGTGATTTCACGATGGCTCAGCAGCCTCACAGCGTGTCGTATTCCGGCAATCAGCCCTATTTCCAGTTCGGGCGCAAGGATCCGATGCTGCCGGGCGTCCGCACCGCTTCGGGAGACATCTTGGACAAGAGCGCTTATTATGACGATATTAAATATATGTTCTATAAATCCGGTCAGGGTAAAGTTTCCCTGGGAGGGGCCATCCGTAATCCGCATGTGTTTTTCAATTACGGCGGTACGGGGATACTCGACTGGTGTGCGACTTCCTATTACAACGTCTGGAGCGCCGATAATACGCTGACGACCGGCAACGACAACAAGGTCGTCAAGACGGTCTACGACCCTTCGCCCGTCGGGTTTTGCATGCCTGCGTCGAATGCCTTCACGGGGTATACCTACAACGGTCAGGTCGTTATAGGCGATTATTACGGTTCACGGTACAACTCGCCGTACAACTCCGCTGCGGAATTTACGGCCAATTCGGGTTGGGAGTTCTATTGCAACAGAATGTTCGGAATGAGCAGTTTCGATCCTTCCGGCGGTACGATCTTCTGTCAGGCTTCGGGTTTCCGCGATTATACGTCGGGCTCCGTGTTCAATATCGGCAGCAGCGGCTACTGCTGGACGGCCGTTCCCTATAACCTGAGCTACGGTATGGGCCTCTATTTCTACGAATCGCAGGTTCACCCCTGGTACAACTACTACCGCTCCTACGGCTTCCCGGCACATGTCGTGAAGGAATAAGAACAACTCCTGCATGATGAACAGAATAGGTTATATAACGGCGATCCTGCTGGCGGTGCTCCTCTGCGGCTCCTGTATCAACGAGGAGTACGCCGGCCCCGATCCGGATCAGCCCACGCGGACGATCATCGTCTACCTGGGCGGCGACAACAACCTCTCGGAGGAGACTGGGCGCAAGATCGAGGCCCTGCGGCAGGGATGGACTTACACCGGGAACAAGTGCCTGATCTATCAGGATTCCCGCGACGGGGCCCGCCTGCTGCGCCTGCGCGGGGGCTGCCGGACGACGCCGACGCCCTATGTGGAGACCGTGCGGGAGTACGGTGCGGAAAACTCGGCCTCGGCGGAGACTTTCGTCCGGGTGCTGCGAGAGGTTGCCGCCGAATATCCGGCCGACAGCTACGGATTGATCTTCTTCTCGCACGCCAGTGGCTGGTTGCCGGCTGGCGCTTTGCAGAACCCGGCGCCCCGATCCCGTTCGGTCGGGGTGGACGACGGGGACGCGGGACGTGCCGAGATGGATATTGCCGAGTTTGCGGCAGCGATACCCGGCGGGATGTTCGATTTCATTGTTTTTGAGACCTGCCTTACCGCAGGTGTGGAAGTTGCTTACGAACTGCGCGGGAAGTCGGATTACATGCTGGCTTCTTCGGCAGAGATCATCTCGCCGGGTTTTACGCCCGTTTATCCGTCGGCACTGCGGCTGTTGTGCGACACGTCCGTGGAGATGCGGACGGCGCTCGAAGGCTTCGGGCGGGCATACATGGATTATGTTGTGGCAAACTATACGGGGGCACGCCGTTCGGCGACCCTGAGCCTGACCGATATACGTGAAATATCCCCACTGGCTGCCCGGATGCAGGCAGCGCTTCGGACTCACTCAGCCGAGGCGCCCGATCTATCCCGTCTTCAACATTTTGATCGTCCGGGCAGCTATGGGGATTCTCCGGCTTTGCCGCGCTTCTTCGACCTCGGCGAGTGGGCGGAACTGCGGGTCGCTCCGGCCGGCTATGCGGCCCTCCGGGCCCAGCTGGAACGGACGGTCGTGTGGAAGGCCGCGACGGAAACTTTCATGAACGGGTATAACGGTTTTGCCATCCGCCGTCACTCGGGGCTTACGACCTACGTCGAGCAGGATGCCTTCCCCGACCTTAACGAGGCCTACCACCGTTCGGCATGGTATCGGGCGACACGGGGAGGCAATAAGTAGATATAAATTTACTATCCGAATTGAATAACCCAGGAATACATGTCCAGACAGCCCCGTCCGAAAAGAAAATGCCGCCGCAGGTCTCCGGCGGTCGTGTTCCGGGGTTGTATAGGCACCCTGTTCCGGGTGTCGCTTGCCGGACTGTTGGCCGTGTGCATGCTCACAGCATTCCTTGTCTGCCTGCCGGTTTTCCTGGCCGATCTGGTGCGTAAGCGCTTGTAAATTTGAGGTCGGGGACAGTACGGATTTGTCTCCCCAAGACCGGTGCCGCAACGGGCGAGTTGCTTGATCTGAAAGCAGGGCTGCCTATTTCTCTGCCGGCTTTCCGGGTTTCGTCGGAACGTGCAATGGCACCGCCGCCGCAGGGCCGTCCGGCCTTATCCTCGGCCAGTCCTTTCTTGCGCCTTATTGCCAATAGCAGGGTGGGGGATATGCTTTTGCGATGATGATAGCGGGGGACGTGGTATGTTTTGAGTGGCTTTATACAGCAGGGGTGTTTGTCATATTAAAGCGACGCAGCATGTTGCGAAGTTCGAGTTACTAAAAAGATACCTGTAAAAAACGGCGTTGTAACTAATTGAGTTACAACGCTGTTATGCAAAATGGGTGAGCTACTTACATCGCACCGCTACGACCACATACCCTTGCTCGATTCCTCGCCTGGGGGATTCTGTAGGAGCTGGTCGTATAAGACTCACCCGGGCACAAAAGTAGGAATTTTTTATATCTTTGCAAAAAATTTCGGCCCGATGCGTAAAAAAACTTTTCGCTATATCCTTTTCGCCTGCCTTGCCTGCCTGCTTGTCGCGGGGGTTGTCCTGCGGCAGCAATTTTACGGGAATGCCGTACGCGCGGAGCGCGACCTCTATATCGGCAGCCGTGCCGACTACCAAAGCCTCACCGATTCCTTGCTGCCCCGGCTCAGGCACCATTGGGCTTTCGGCCTCTATGCCCGGCGCATCAATCTGCCGGAGACGTTCAAGCCCGGCCATTACGTGCTGGAACCCGGGATGAGCGTGATCCGGGTGGCGCGGATGCTCAAACTGGGGCTTCAAACCCCCGTGCGGGTTTCGATCAACAATGCCCGCATCCCGGCGCAGCTCGCGCAGAAACTCGCCCGGCAGATCGACGCCGACTCCACGGCGATCATGCGGGTGCTGACTTCGCCCGAAGTGGCACGGAGTGTTGGTTTTGACAGTGTGACGCTCTTTTCGATGTTCATCCCCAACACCTACGAGTTCTACTGGACGGTGACCCCCGAAGAGTTCGTGCAGCGCATGAAGCGCGAGTACGACCGTTTCTGGACGCCCGGGCGCGACGCCCTGCGCGAACGCAGCGGTCTGAGCCGGCTCGAGGTCATGACCCTCGCATCGATCGTCTACGAGGAGACCCGCAAGACCGACGAGATGTCCCGTATCGCAGGGGTGTACGTCAACCGCCTGCGCAAGGGGATGCCCCTGCAGGCCGATCCGACGGTCAAGTATGCCATGCAGGACTTCGGGCTGCGGCGCATCCTGCACAAACACCTGAAATACGAGTCGCCTTACAATACCTACCGGAACAAGGGGCTGCCGCCTTCGCCGATTTGCATGCCCGGCATCGGCGCCATCGACGCCGTGCTCAATTTCGAGGAGCATGACTACCTTTTCTTCTGTGCGCGGGCGACGTTCGACGGCTACCACAACTTCGCACGGACGCTCCGCGAGCACAATGCCAATGCCCGGGCTTACAGCGCCGAACTGAACCGGCGCAAGATTAAATAATTTTTCGTACATTTGTCCTAATGCTTACGAAGATCTACGAACAGAACCCCTCGGAGCGGGAGTTGCAGAAGGTGGTCGACGTGCTCGTCCACGACGGGATCGTCATCTATCCGACCGACAGCGTCTATGCTTTCGGCTGTTCGCTCCATTCGCCCAAGGCCATCGAACGCCTGCGGCGGATGAAGGGTAAGGATGCCGAAGCCTTTTCGGTGGTCTTCGGGGATATCGCCCAGGTGGCGGAATATTGCCGCGTGGACAACACGGCGTTCCGGATCCTGAAACGGAACCTGCCGGGGCCCTTCACGTTCGTGCTCACGGCATCCTCGCGCGTGCCCGACAAGGCGCTTGAAAAGCGCCGTACGATCGGTATCCGTATTCCGGACAACGCCATATCCCGCGCCATCGTCGCCGCGCTGGGCTGCCCGCTCGTCACCACGTCGGTGAAGGACGACGACCAGGTCGTGGAGTATACCACCGATCCCGAACTGATCCATGAGCGCTATGGCCGCGACGTGGCACTCGTGATCGACGGCGGTATGGGGGACAACATCCCCACGACGGTCGTAGACCTTACGGGCGACGAGCCCGAAATCCTGCGCGAAGGCAAGGGGGAACTGCAATGAGATCAAATATAAACTGTATATGGAAAAAACGAATTTCTGGAAAGATGTCGCCAAGTACGGCGCGATCATAGGCGCCCTGCTGGCCGTCTCGTTCATGTTGGAAACCCGATTGCAGATTTCGGCCAGTTTCGGCCTGTACGCAATCGAATGGATTGCCGTCGTCGTACTGCATTACTATCTGCTGCACCGTTTCACGCGCCGGTATTCGATGATGTATACCGCCGAGGAGGGTTTCTCCTTCGGTCAGGGATACGCTTACATCCTCTCCGTCTCGACCGTTGCGGGGCTCATCGTCGGTATCGTGCAATACCTTTACATGCACTTTTTCATCGGTTACGCCAACTATACGGAGCGTACCACAGCCGCATTATCCGATTATATAGGGCGGAACGGCGGGGTGCCGGCCAACATGGAATCCATGCTGTCGCAGATGTTCGACCAGATGCAGAATACCCCCGAACCCTCCTTTTTAAGAACCTTGTGGGCTGTAACTTTCCTGAGCATCCTGTTCGGTGCCGTTTTCGGCCTTATCATTGCAGGCGTGTTGTCGCGTGCGCCCAAACCGTTTGACACCCCGCTGAGCGAATAGAGGCATACCGTGAATAATAAACTGGACATATCCGTCGTAGTACCGCTCTACAATGAGGCCGAGTCCCTGCCCGAACTGGTGGCATGGATCGACCGCGTTGCCGTGTCGCATGGCTATGCCTACGAGGTGATCCTCGTGGACGACGGTTCGTCCGACGGCTCCTGGGAGGTTGTCGAGTCGCTCAGGGAGAAGTACCCGGCGATCCGCGGCATCGGCTTCGCCCGCAATTACGGCAAGTCGGCAGCCTTGTACTGCGGTTTCGCCGCCGCCGAAGGCGAGGTCGTCATCACGATGGATGCCGACCTGCAGGATTCGCCCGACGAAATCCCCGAACTGCGCCGCATGATCCTCGAAGAAGGGTACGACCTGGTATCCGGCTGGAAGAAGAAGCGCCGCGACCCGGTCGGCAAACGCTGGCCGAGCAAATTCTTCAACTGGACGGCACGCCGGGTCTCGGGTATCAAACTCCACGATTTCAACTGCGGGCTGAAGGCCTACCGCCGCAAGGTCGTCAAGTCGATCGAGGTCTACGGCGAAATGCACCGTTTCATTCCGATTCTGGCGAAGCAGGCCGGGTTCCGCCGTATCGGCGAAAAGGCCGTCGAGCACCACGCCCGCAAATACGGCTGTTCGAAGTTCGGCCTCGAACGTACCGTGAAAGGCTACCTGGATCTGATCACCGTGCTGTTCATGACGCATTTCGGCCGCTCGCCGATGTATTTCTTCGGCAGTCTGGGAACGCTCATGTTCCTTATCGGCGGCGGGACTACGGTGTGGATCATCGCCGCAAAGATCTGGAAACAGATGCACGGGCTGTCGCTGCGTCCGGTCACCGACCAGCCGCTCTTTTACCTGGCGATCCTCGCCGTGATCCTCGGCGTGCAGTTGTTCCTGGCGGGGTTCCTGGGCGAGCTCATCAACCGGGGTTCGTCGGACAGGAATAAATACCTGATTGATAAAACTTTGTAAATAATTATGATACAACGAATCCAAACACTCCATCTGCTCATCGTCACGGCGCTCATGGCCGTTACGCTCTTTGCCCCGCTGGCTTGGTTCGCGGGCGATGCGGGTGAGTTCCGGCTCTATGCCTTTTCCCTGCAGACCTCGGCCGGAGAGGCCGTACAGTCGACCGTCTACATGGGCGTCGTGCTGGCACTGGCCTGCGTGCTGCCTTTCATTACGATCTTCCTGTTCAAACGCCGCCTGCTCCAGATCCGGCTCTGTGTCGTGGAGATCGTGCTGCTGATCGGTTCTGCGGTTATGGAAGCGGCCTATTATTTCCTCAGTTGGCGGGTCTTTTCCGAACTTTCGTTCCATACGCAGGGTTTCCGGCCCGCCATCGCACTGCCGCTCGTGTGCCTGCTGTTCGCCTACCTCGCTGCACGGGCTGTTTTTCGCGACGAACTGATGGTGCGTGCCGCCGATAGAATACGCTGACGCGCACCCTACGACCGGACGTGGCATCAATCGGCCCGTCCGCTGAATATATCCCGCTTGCGGGATATATTTTTTTATGCCTGCCGGAGCCATCCGGCGGTTGAAAGGCATTCCTTGGCATTCGATTTGAAGCGGATATACAGGAAATTAGGAAATTCATTCATTCCTGTCTAAAATAAACGCTTCTATGAAAAAAACGAACTTTTGGAAGTTATTGTCCGGCACGGCGTTCTTTGCCGCCGTGGCCCTGGCCTCATGTGTGGACGATAACGACGACAAGGGGATGCCTTATCTCGAAGTCACCCCCGATGTGCTTACGTTCAATGCCGACGGTGCCCCGGAAGGCGCCTCCGCATTCACCGTAAAGAGTAACCGCCCCTGGACGCTCGAAGTCCTGGAGGGCAGCGACTGGGTTACACCCTCCGCGACGCAGGGTTCGGGCGACGGCACCGTCGAATTCACCATCCCCGCGAGCAACGTGGGCCGTATCGCCAAGCTCTCGTTCAACCTCAAGAACGCCTATGGCGCCTATTGGACGAAAGAGGTCACCATCGAGCAGGGCGAGGCACCCAAGGCCGGCGAGGTGAGCGCACTGGTGGCCTACATCAAGAACACGTGGCCGAGCCTCGAAAGCGGTACCGAAGAGCTGAATTACAGCCAAAAGACGATCCCAGCCGTGATCCTCGCCAACAACGAGGGCGGCAACAATTTCGGCAAGCTCTATGTCGGCGACAACATCACGCTGCCCAACTCGGCCATCATTCTTTACAGCACGACCGAGTTTACCCGCGATAACAGCGCGAAATATCCCGTCGGCAAGAAGGTCACGCTCGACTTGTCGGCTGCCCAGTATGCGCCCTACGGCAATCTGCGCGAGCTGAAGAACGTCGTGGTGACCGTCTCCGACGATCCCGCCGTCGAGGTGGCCGTGCCGACGCTTTCGGCCGCGACGCTCAACGAGGGCAATTATCAGGGGCAGTATGTCCGGGTCACGAACCTCACGCCGCAGTCATCGTTCGTCGGCGAGGCGTGGGCGACTTCCGCCAAGCGCGTCGTGCGCTTCGATGCCGCCGGAGGCGAGACTGTCCAGAGCTATATGGCTACGGCAACCGATGCCGCCGGTTTCGCCGCGATCACGATCGCCGACAAGACGGGCGCCCTGCTCGGTACCGCCGAACAGAATTTCAAGAACATACAGGTCATCCCGACCACGCCTTCGGACGTGGCCGCATTCGTCGCTTCGGGGGCTTCGCTCGGCATCTCGCCCGAGGATAACCTCGTGCTGGCTTCGACGTCGGGCGCTACGGCGACCGTGACCGTCACGGCCAACATCGCGTGGACGGCCACCATGAGCGGCGACGGCTTCACGATCTCACCCCAGGGCGGGGATAACAACGGTACGGTCACCGTCACGGCGACCGCAGCCAATGAAACCTCCGCATCGAAAGACCTGGGCAGCATCACCTTCTCGGGCGAGGGCGTCACGCCGCTGACCCTGCGTGTCGCGCAGGCCGCCAAGCCGAGTGCCGAGCCCAAGACGGTTGCCGAATTCGTTGCCTTCGTCAAGGGGCTGGCGCCTGCTTCGGGTGCCGAGGCTTCGCTCGGCGAGTGGACGGGACAGACCGTTCAGGGATATATTGCCGCCAACGACGCGGGCGGCAACCTTTACCAGATGATCTCCGTCGTGGATAACACCGGGGATGCCGGTTCGGGTATCCTGCTCGGCGATGCGGCGTACGAAACCGTCGCCGACTACCCGGTTGGTGCCCGGATCACGCTGACCCTCGATGCGACGAGTACGGTCTACAACTCCTACGGCCTGTATAAGATCAATAAGGTAACGACCGCGGTCGACAACTCGTCGCCCGTGCAGATGGTCGTGCCGTCCGTCACCCTCGCGCAGTTCAATTCGAACGATTATATGGGTATGAACGTGAAGGTCACGGGGCTCGCATTCAAGGGCGAGGCCGGCGAGATGTGGTACAGCGGTACGGCCAACTATTCGACCCGCCTGTTTACCGATGGGAGCGGCGACCTGGCTGTGCGTACCTACAAGACCGTCGCATGGGGCGGCGAGTTGATCTCGTCGACCGTGACGACCGGTTCGCTGACCGGCGTGGCCGAAGTCTACGACGGTGCGGCGCAGCTCTACCCGCAGTCCGCGGCGGATGTCGCCGACTTCAAGGTCGATGCTTCGACGCCCGTGATTACGGAGGTCGACCCCGCATCGCTGACCTGGGGTGCCGAAGAGACGGTAACCAAGGATGTTGAGGTTACGGTCGTCAACCTCGGGTCGAACGCCCTGACGGTCGATAACGATGCGATTGCGCCCTTCACGGCCGTAGTCAACGGTACCACCGTTACCGTCACGCCTCCGGCTCCCAACACGACCTCCGACGACATCGTGCGCACGATGACCGTCTCGGTTGCGGGCGGTAACAGCCGCGAGGTTACGCTCACGCAGTTCGCGGCCGGGTCAGGCGGCGATACCAAGGGCATCTATACCTCCATGAGCCAGTTCATCCCGGCTTCCACCAGCACGACCGACCGTTACTATCCTTCCAACTCGACGATCGACGGCCAGCCCGCTACGGGTTTCAAGCTCGGGACGAGCAGCCTTGCCGGCGTATTCACCTCCGAGGCGCTGGGGGCATCGCTCACGGGCGACAAGAAACTGTCGTTCTATGCCGTGGCATGGACGGGCAAGGCCGCCACGGTCTACATCCGGGTCAACAACGGCGGAGCGGTGAGCGGTGACGGCAGCCATGCGATTACGGCCAGCGCCGGTGCCACGGGGTCGGGCAACGACTTCACCTTCACCGACGTGACCGATTCCGATTACTATACCTTCCAGCTCACGGGGCTGACCGCCGCATCGACCGTGACGATCTCCACGTCGCCCGACTTCACGGCGGCATCGGATCGCAATACGGGGCGTGCCATCGTGCTGGGCGTACAGGTCTATTGATATGAAGAGGATGCGTAAATATCTGATACGAACGCTCCTCGGGGTTGCTGCGGTCGTGGCGGCGGGTTTCGCCGCCACCTCCTGCAGCGACGACTCCGATTCGGGTTCCGGGGTCTTCCGCGTGGAGTGGGATCCCACCAAGACCGTGCACCCCGACCGGGAGGGCGCTGCCGTGCTGGTCGTGGACGGCCGCGAGGGGACATCGTGGAGGGCCGAGATCACGGCGGGCGCCGACTGGGTTTCGTTCAACCGTACGGCTCCGGGCGGGCAGACCGTCAAGACCGGAATTGCCGGAACGAGCCTCGCCGCCCGCAACCAGTATGTCTATTACTGGCCGAACGACACCCGGGGAGAGCGGCATGCCATGATCCGCTTCACGTTCGACGGGCAGGCGCCCCTCGAACTGGAACTCACACAATACAGCACCTCGGCAGCCGACGATGTCTACCAGACGGGCCATAACCTTGTCTGGCCGGAAATCCCGGCCCGGAAATCCGACGATGCGTATGTCTATGTGACGCATTTCGCCCTGCTGCGCAACCAGAATACGGGTGTAACCTACAACGCCCGCAACTTTACGATGTGCTTCGACAAGACCAAGTTCGCCGCCTGGTGGGTGGCCTATCCGCTCCACAGCGCTTACACGGGTTCGGGGCGTGTCGAAACCTGGGCATACGACCCCAAGATCGCCGCCGAGTACCAGGCCAACCTGACCAAAAGCTATCCGGCACGGAATTTCGACCGCGGGCACCAGATCCCCAACGCCGACCGCAGCGGGAATGCCACGATGCAGGCACAGACCTTCTATTTCTCGAATATGACGCCCCAGAATTACAGCCTGAACCAGAATCCCTGGGCGGCGCTCGAGAAGATGGCGCGCGACAACTGGATGTGCTCCGATACGCTCTATGTCGTCACGGGCGCCTATTGGAATCCCGGCAGCACCTTTGCCACGCCCGATATCGACGGCAAGCAGTGTCCCGTGCCGAACTACTATTTCAAGGTGTTCGTCCGCACGGTCAAGGGCAATGTCCGCCAGGCGGGCGACCGGCTGGGCGACTATCCGGCCGACCAGCTGAAGTCCATCGGGTTCTGGGTCGAAAATGCGGGCGGACAGGGGACTGCAAGGAGCTGGGTGAAAAGCGTTTCGGAGGTCGAAAGCCTCACGGGTTTCGAATTCTTCCCTTCGGTGCCCGCCGCCGTCAAGGCGCAGAAAGACGCCGCCTCGTGGGGATTGTAAAACCTTAAAATTTCAGAATGATGAAAAAACGATTGATATTCACCCTGTTGCTGGCGGCATTCATTGTGGCGTGCTTCGCGCAGAAGCCCTACAAGGTGATGTTCTACAACCTGGAGAATTTCTTCGATACGATCAACGACCCCGAGGTGCTCGATGACGAGTTCACCCCCGAAGGGCCCAAACAGTGGAACTCGGCCAAGTACAACCGCAAGCTGGGCAACATCGAACGGGTATTGTTCGACCTTGCGGCTGCCGACAAGGTCTATCCTGCCGTGATCGGCGTGTCGGAGGTCGAAAACCGCTCCGTGCTCGAGGATATCGTGGCAGCGCCCAAACTGGCGCCAGCCGATTATCGTATCGTGCACTACGATTCGCCTGAGGCGCGCGGCGTCGACGTGGCTTTTCTCTACCGCCCCGAAGTCTTCAAACTGGAGGGCAGCTATCCGGTGAAAACCGTCGTGCCGTCGCTCCCCAATTTCAAGACCCGTGACATCCTGACGATGTGGGGAAGGATCGACGACGAACCCTTCTTCTTCATGGTGGCGCACTGGCCTTCGCGGCTGGGCGGCAAGGACGCTTCGGAATTTAAACGCATCGCCGTCGGGGAACAGATGCGCCGGATCGCCGATTCGGTGCTGAAAGCCGACCCCGCGACCCGGATCGTTGCCATGGGCGACTTCAACGACGACCCGACGGATCCGAGCATGGCCGAAGGCCTGGGTGCCCGAACGCGCATGAAGGAGCTCGAACCCGGCGATTTCTACAATCCCTTCGGGGACATGCTGCGTGCGGGGATCGGTACGCTCGCCTACGGCGACGCCTGGAACCTTTTCGACAACATCGTGGTCTCGGGGAACATGGTCTCGGGCGACGACGGTATGCAACTGCGCAAGGCTCCCGGTTCGAAGTACTACGGCAACATCTTCCGCAGGCATTACATGGTGCAGCGGGAGGGGCAGTACAAAGGTTATCCGCTGCGTACCTATGTGGGAAACAACTTCCAGGGCGGTTACAGCGACCACTTCCCGGTGTATATCTATTTTGCCAAATAATTTAGCTACATAGTCTATGAAAGTCAAAATTCTACTGATTTTAGTACTCTCCGTGTCCGCGCTGACCGCCTTTGCACAGGACGGCGGCGTCAGGGGCAGGGTCGTTTCGCGTGCGGGGCGTGTGGCCCTCGACGGCGTGAAGGTTACGATGACGCCGGGCGACGTTACCGTGATGTCCGATGAGCGGGGTAATTTCCTCATCGAGAATGTCCCTGCGGGCGAATACTCGCTGCAGTTCGAGACCCCCGAGTTCGAACCCCTCACCATCGCCGTGCGCGTGGGTTCGCAGGTGCGCGACATCAATGCGGTCGTGTTGGTGCCCGACGTGCCCCGGCAGATGATCGACGACGCCGTGTTCGCCGAGTTCGACATGGAGACCGTCGACGATGCGCAGGCATTGCCTACGTCGCTCTCGGCCTCCAAGGACATCTTCAACAACATTGCGTCCTACAAATTCAGTGAGATGCGCTTCAACGTCCGCGGTTACGATTCGCAGTACCAGGACGTCTACATGAACGGCATCCGGCTCAACGACGCCCTCACGGGCTATACGCCGTGGTCGCTGTGGAGCGGCCTGAACGACGCCACACGTAACCAGGAGGTGACGTCGGGTATCGTGGCCTCGGACGTCGGGCTGGGCGGCATCGGCGGTACGACCAACATCATCACCAGCCCGTCGCAGATGCGCAAGGGGTTGCGTGCCAGCCTCGTGAACGGCAATTCGATGTACCGTTTCCGTGCAATGGTCACCTATGCCTCGGGCTATCAGGACAACGGCTGGTCGTATGCCTTTTCGGTTTCGACCCGCCAGGGCGGCAACTCCTATGTCGACGGCGTTTACTACAATGCGTTCGGTTATTTCGCCGCCGTCGAAAAGCAGTTCGGCCAGCGCCACCGCCTGGCGCTGACCCTGTTGGGTGCCCCCACCGAACGCGGTGCGCAGCAGGCCGCCACGCAGGAGGCCTACGACCTGGTAGGCAACAACTATTACAACCCCAACTGGGGCTGGCAGGACGGCAAGAAGCGCAATGCCCGCGTGCGTAATAACCATGAACCCATCGTGATGCTCAACTACACGTTCGACATCTCCGACCGTTCGAAGCTGGAGCTGGCCACGGCGCTGCGCTTCGGCAGGAACGGCTACTCGGCACTGACGTGGCAGAACGGCCCCGACCCGCGCCCCGACTACTACCGTTACCTGCCGAGCTATTTCGCCCTCGACAAGAACTATGTCGGTGCCGCATGGCAGCAGGTCTACTGGCAGGCCAACTACCAGAACATCCGCCATTTCGACTGGGAGCAGATGTACCAGACCAACTATAACCAGAACGATCCCCTCGACGAGCAGATCTACGGCCCCGGCCGGCGGTCTAACTACATGGTCGAGGAGCGCCATACCGACCAACTGGACTGGAACCTCGTGGCCAGTTTTTCGCATATCTTCCGCGACGATTCCAGGATCAACGGCGGACTTTCGCTGCGCCGTAACCGTACGGAGTACTACTCGCAGGTGAAAGACCTCCTGGGGGGCGACTATTGGGCCGACATCGACAAATTCGCCGAACGCGATTTCGGTTCGAATACGCAGGCCTACCAGAACAACCTCGACTATTACAACAAGTACGGCCATGCGCATGCCGCCAAGGTGGGCGATAAGTACAGCTACGATTACTATGCCCACGTGCTCAGCACCCGGGCGTGGGCATCGTACGGCTTCAACGTCGGCGGCTTGGGCATCACCGTGGGCGGCGAAGTGGGCTATGCGAAACTTTGGCGCGAGGGTTTGTGGCGCAAGGGGCTCTTCCCCGACAATTCGAAGGGCGACTCCCGAAAACTGGATTACCTGACCTACAAGGCCAAGGGTAACTTCTCGTACCGCTTCTCCGCGGCGCATGCCGTCGAGGCGAACGTCGTCTACATGCAGGAAGCGCCCGAGTTCCAGTCCTCGTTCGTTTCGCCCCGTACGCGCAACACTACGACACCAGGGCTTTCGGCCGAGCGCGTCCTCGGCGTGGATGCGTCGTACAACCTGCGCTACGGCGATTTCAAGGCGCGCATTTCGGGCTATTATACCCGCATCTACGACCAGTCGAAGGTGATCTCCTATTACGACGACGTGGCCGCCACCTTCACCAATTTCGCCATGAGCGGCATCGACAAGGTGCATTTCGGCCTCGAGGCGGCCGTCTCGATCCCGATCTACCACACGCTCGCCCTGAACGGCGCCGTGAGCTGGGGACAATATACCTACGATTCGAACCCCTATTACCTGCAAACGCAGGACAACAGCGGCGATATCGTCTCCGACGGTTATGTCTACTGGAAGGATTTCCGGGTTGAGAGCACACCCCAGACGGCCGTCAACGTCGGCCTGTCGTGGCGCTCGAACAACAACATCTACCTCTCGGCCGACTTCAACTATTACAACAACATGTATCTCTCGATGAGCCCGATCTACCGTACCGACGCCGTAATCACGGGCGGCATGGCGCCCGGCGACATCGAACACCTGCGACGCCAGGAGAAGTTCGACTCGGCCTATACGCTCAATGCCAGCATCGGCAAGAACTGGTATATCCACCGCAAGTACACGCTGGGATTCAGCCTCGACGTCAAGAACATCCTGAACAATCAGGACATCAAGACCGGCGGCTATGAGCAGACACGCCTCTCGAAAAATACCGAGACCACCGTGACGACCTACCAGGCTTTCGACTCGAAGTATTTTTACATGTTCGGTACGACCTATTACCTCAATCTCTATTTCCGTTTCTGACGGCTGGACGAATAAAACATGAATGCTATGGATAAATTATTCAAATTGTTACTGGCGGCTGCCGCAGCCCTGTTTTTCACAGGCTGTTACAGCGATTACCTGAATCCGGGGCCGGCCAGGGTCTACACCCGCGCCGATTTCGAGGCGAAGGGACTGGAATACATTTCCGTCGGGGAGCTGAAGGCGCGCTTCCGGGCTGAGAATGCGGGTATGAACGACGGTACCGTGGCGTCGTGGACGGTCGACGAGCCGCTGTTCACCTCGGGCAAGGTCATTTCGACCGACCGCTTCGGCAATGTCTACAAGTCGGTATACCTCTACGACGAGGCCTCCGAGTCGGCCATCGAGCTCAAGCTCAATACGGGCAACTACCTGTTCCATCCCGTCGGGCAGGTCGTCTACGTCGACCTCGAAGGGCTCGTGCTGGGGAACTACCGCGGCATGGTCAGCATCGGTACGACCTCCTACAATGCGAGCTATTCGAACGACAATATCGAGAGCAAGATCATGCAGGACGAGCACATCTTTTCGGGCGAACAGCAGCCGATGTTGAAGTCAGATACGCTGGTCGTCACGCGCGATAACTACCTGACTGTGCTGTCGGACGATGACCTCGGGCGCCTGGTTCGTTTCGAAGGGGTCGAGAGCCGCTTCGGTACGGCGCCGTGGGGCTATAAGAACACCTTTCCCAATTATTTCGCCAATTCCATCTCCTACGACGTGAATTCCCCCGGGTGGGAGGATATCGACCAATGGGCTACCTGGGCGACCATGCGTAAGCTCCCCGGTATGAATGCCGACGCGTTTTTCTACGGCTCGGCCTGGTTCACCTACGACGCGCAGGCTGCCGGTACGGGCACCAATGCCGCCCCGGGCAACTATGTGGTGCGCACGAGCGGTTACAGCCAGTTCCGCGACAACAAAATCCCCGTATCCGGTTCGGTCGTTGACCTGACGGCCATCTATACCAAGTTTACCAACGGCTCGGGCAATTATGCGACCTACCAATTGACGCTCAACACCGACAAGGACGTGGTGGTGAAATGATATTGCCCCATCCCTGTTGCAAGCAAAAAGGCAGCCGTGAAAACGGCTGCCTTTCATTTTGTCGGATGGGGGCTTATTTCGCCTCTTCCTTCGCGGGGCGCATGATGACTTTCACGAGGTTGCCGTCGGCGAGCACCTTCTTGGCCATGGCCTGTACGTCGGCGTTGGTCAGCGTCTTGAGTACCTCCTCGTAATCGGCCAGGTAGTCGAGCCCCGAGCCGTATTTGCTGTTGAGGTAGTTCATCCAGCCGGCATTCTGTTCGAGGCTGTTTTTCCAGCTCTTGAGCATGAACTCGCGGTTTTTCTCGATGTCCTCGCTCTTGGGGCCGTTGGCGGCGATCTCTTCGATCTCCTTCATTACGATCTCGCGCAGTTCGTCGGCCATCTCCTCGTTGGTGTCGAACGAAATAGTCATGTCGTAGGTCTCGCTCGGGATGTATTCCGTCGAACCAGATACTTGTACGCCGTACGTGCCGCCCTTCTCCTCGCGGATCGAAACCAGGTAGCGCGAGTTGAGCGCCTGCGTGAGGAATGTCAGCGCAGCCTTGTTCTTGAGCGTGTAGGGCATTTCGCCGGAGAACCTGTAACGTACCGAAACCTTGGGCTGCTGCATCGAAGCCGTGAAATCCTCGGTCACTTCGCCCTTCACGGGAGCGCATTTGTCATCCACGAACGTCATCGGTTTCTTCGAGGTCGGGAGCGATCCGATGTATTTTTCCACGAGCGGCTTGAGCGTTTCGAGGTCGACGTTGCCCACGAACTTGAACACGAAGCTGTTGGCATCCGGATAGAGTTTCTTGTAGATGGCCGGCAGCGCTTCGAAGCTGAACTTGTCGATGATCTCGGTCGACACCATCTGGCGGCGCGGGTTGTTGCCGTATACCACGTCGATGAACTTGTCTTCCATCAGGTAGTCGGGGTTCGACTTGACGTTCTCCAACTGTGCGCGCAGCATCTTCATGAGCGTGTTGTAGTCGTTCTCATCGAAGCGCGGCTGCGTGAAGTTGAGGTAGAGCAGCTGGAACATCGTCTCCAGGTCTTTGGGCGAGCAGAAGCCGTTCATCTCGCTGGCGTAGTTCTCCACCGAAGGCTGTACAGACGCCGATTTGCCCGAAAGCTGCTTTTTGAGGTCGGTGGCCGAGAACTTGCCTACGCCCGACATCGAGTTGAATGCCGGCATCATCTCGCCCATGTAGAACTCCTCGTCCGTGAGGATCGACAGGCCGCCCTTGGCCTGGGCGTACATGCGTACCTCGTCGGCTTTGTAGGTCGTGGGCTTCACGATGACCTTCACGCCGTTGGCCAGCGTCCATTCCGTTGCGCCGTACTCGGCGTTCTGTGCGGTTTTCTTCACGGGCGAACCGTTCAGGGCGGTTCCTTCGGGGATCAGCGGCTCTTTGACCGTGTTGTCCTCATATGCTTCGATCTCGGCCGCGGCGACCTTGTCGCGGATGGCGAGAATCTCCTCGGCCGTCGGGTTTACGACACCCTCCTTTTCAGGCGCCGTGATGACGATCACCTGGTTGTTGGGGTAGATCGCCTGCTGTGCGAATGCGTTGACCGCTTCGACGTTGAGCGCCTTGATCAGCATGCTGTCCAGCTGCCATTCGGTTTCGGCGTCGGGCATGGGCGTATTCTGCTGGTAGTTGTCCAGGTAGGTCTGCACGAATTCGGCGTTGCGGCGGTCGTTGCGGTTCGTGTACGAACGCTCGGCGCGGCGCATCAGGTCGTTCTGTGCGCGCTCGAACTCACCCTGCGTGAAGCCGTAGCGGCGCACCTTCTCCATCTCCGTGTAGAGGGCTTCGAAACCCTGTGCCAGTTTGCCGTCCTGCGTCATGGCGACGAAGGTCGTGGCCTCGAGCGTCGGGATTACACCGATGCTGCCCGAGTTCATGCCTGCACCCAGGAACGGGGCGTCGGGCTGCATCGAAATCTCCTGCAGGCGGGCATTCTCCATCGTGGTCATGTAAGCCTGTACCACGTCGAGCATCTCACCGTATACCAGGTTGTTGTACTGTTCGGGTACGGCCGGGCGCTTTACGAACACCTGCACGCGGGAACCCTGCATTTCGGGGTCGGTGTAGATGCTGATGATCGGTTCTTCGTTGTCGGGTACCGTGATTACTTCTTTCTGTGCGGCATCTGCGGCGGGGGCCGGAATGTCGCTCATCAGCGTTTTGAGCTTGTTTTCGACGGCATCGACGTCGATGTCACCCACGATCACGACCGCCTGGTAGTCGGGGCGGTACCACGTGTTGTAGAAATCCTCCAGTTCCTTGTGCTGGAAGCCTTTCAGTCCGTCGAGATAGCCGATCAGGTTGCGGTGCTCGTATTTCGTGCCCTTGCCCAGCGCCTGAAGCATCTTCATGGTCGAACGCCACGAAGCGCCGTCGCGGGTGCGGAGCTCCTCCATGATCACGCCGCGCTCCGAGTCGATCTCCTCGGGCTGGAGGGCGATGAAGTGCGACCAGTCGTGCAGGATCAGCAGCGCACTGTCGATGATGCCCTCGCGCGAGGTCGGGACATCCTTCATCATGTACGAAGTCATGTCCCAGCTGGTACCGGCGTTGAGGTTGGCGCCGAACTTCACGCCTATCTTTTCCAGGTATTCGATCATCTGCTTGCCGGGGAGGTTCTTCGTGCCGTTGAAGGCCATGTGCTCGAGGAAGTGGGCGAGGCCCTGCTGCGAGTCGTTCTCCTGGATGGCTCCCACGTCGTGCAGGATGTGGAAATCCGCCTGTCCTTTCGGCTTTTCGTTGTGGCGGATGTAATAGGTCATTCCGTTTTCGAGTTTACCCGTCCGGACATCCTTGTCCGCCGGGATCGGCTCCATCGGGTTGAGCTGGGCCATTGCGCTCGTCATTGCGAAAGCGGCTGCAACCAGCATTGTTAATTTTTTCATAATCGATCGTATTAGGGTTTTTGTGTTATTCTTCTTCAGCGGGCAGGTCGGGGCGGTATTCGATGATGTCCCCCGGCTGGCAGTCGAGCTCGCGGCAGATCGCTTCGAGCGTCGAGAACCGGATGGCCTTCGCTTTCCCGTTCTTGAGTATCGAGAGGTTGGCGGGCGTAATATCTACCCGCTCGGCCAGTTCGCCGAGTGACATCTTGCGCTTGGCCATCATGACGTCTATATTGATTATTATAGCCATAATGTCGTCCCCCCCCCTTTAATTGTCTGTATCGTTGCCATGCTATGTTACTTATTTTAGATAGTCAGTTTCTGTTCTTCGCTCAGTTGCGTCCCGAGGGAGAAAACCTCGGCCATGAAGAGGAACAAAATACCGACGATCACATTCCAGTAGCTCAGCGGAAATGTCCCCACGACCTCGAAAGAGGTGCCTTCGAGCAGTCGTGCCGCCTCGGTATTGCTGATGTATTTCATCAGGGCCTCGCTCAGTTCCGCTACGAGGATCAGGATGCCGATGGCGCGCGTACGCAGGATATTGCTGTGGCGCAGCGGCTGTTCGTCGCGGATCGACTTGCGGAGCGAATTGATTATCAGGGCGATCAGTACGAGGATCGTCAGGTATGAGAGGCCGGTTATCACCATCAGCAGGTAGCAGTAGACGTTGTTGCCCATCACCTTGAATGCATTGAGCAGCGTATAGGCTTCGTCCACCTGTACGCGCAGGTCTATCCGGCTGATCGTCGGTTCGACGGTGGCGGGCAGCCCTTCGATTACGATCGGCTCGCCGGCCTTGCGCACTACCGGGGCGGAGACGTAATAGGAGCGTATGCCGCCCTGCGGGATCTCGATCTCCAGCGTGTCCTGCGCATCGCGCCATCCGCGCGAGAAATCCGGGACGAAGCTCGCAGCGAAACCTACGATCAGCGCCGCGAAGTAGATGATGTAGATCAGCAGTAAATGTTTGTGCAGTCTTTTTTTGTTCTGCATGTTGTTTGTTTTTGAGTTTCGATAGTGCAAAATTAGTATTTATTTTCGAAAAACAAATAATATTTATCGTTTTTCGATAAAATAATTGGTCGCGGATAAAAAAGGACGGCTCCGGTGCCGTCCTTCGGTTGTCGTGGGGCGTATTTATTCCACGTTGTCTTTCAGCTGTTTCCAGAACGAGGCGTCGATGGCCATTGCGATCGAAGCCGCCAGCACGAGGAGGATGAACATCACGACGAAGGTAATGAACGCGACGTCGATGGCCTCGCAGACGAACAGGAAAATCCCGTACACGATACCCATGATGATGCTGAATACCAGTATGACGAAAAACATTGTCCACTTGCTGCCGTATGTCGCGTCGTTCGACGCCTTGATGGCTTCAATCGGGTTCTTGCCCTTGTCGAGCAGGAAATAGAACGAGAGCGTCCAGGACAGGGACAGCACGATGCCCGGGACGACAAGGAACAGGGTGGCGATATAGATCGGGATCAGCATCAGCCCCCATGTGATGAGGAATTCGCCCATATAGCGGCGGTATTTGCTGTCGAAGATCGAGAGCGGATTGATCACGTTGCCTTTGGCCAGTTCGACGGGTAATAATTTGATGGCGATGGTCGTCCCGATGTTTATGTAGGGGATCCAGATGGTTACCAGCCACAGGATCACTGCCACGACGATCGACGGGGCGTTCTTGACGCCGATTTCGATCGAATCCTTCAGGGTTTCCGCGAAGTCGAGTTTCTTCATTTCCATAACTAACGATTTTAATGAGGGTTAATATTTAACCAAATATACGAAAAATTCTTATCTTTGCTGTCACGCAACGCTAAAAATCAATTACATGGGAGAAAAATCGCATTATAACTACCGTGTCGAACCGCAGGATGTGGACTTTACGCTCCGGGCCACGATCCCGTCGCTGGGCTCGGCGATCCTCAATACGGCGGGCATAGACGCCCACGGCAAGGGTTTCGGGGTCGATGCCCTCAATGCCGACAACCATTCGTGGGTGCTCTCGCGCATGGCCGTGGAATTCGACTGCCAGCCCAGGCAGTATACCGACTATACGATCGCCACGTGGATCAATGAATACGGGCGGGTGCTCTCGACGCGTAATTTCACGCTGACCGACGCCGCGGGCAACGAATTCGGGCGTGCGGTGACGCAGTGGGCGATGATCGACCTCAAGAGCCGTTCGGCGCTCGACCTGTCGTGGGTGGGCGATGCCCATGCCGACGCCATCGTCGATGCCCCTTCGCCGACCGACAAGCCGCGCAAGATCCGCGATGTCGACCCGGCGCAGACGGTCATGCACAAGGTCGCTTACAGCGATATAGATTTCAACCGCCATGTCAATACGATGCGCTATATAGAAATGATGATCGACATGCTGCCCCTGGAGATGCTGATGCAGGAGGCACCCGTGCGCTTCGACATCCATTTCCTGCGCGAATGCCGTTACGGACAGACGCTTGCCGTCGGTTATGAACAGCGCGGCCGTACGGCGCTGTTCGAGATACGCAACGATGCCGGTACGGCGGCCGTACGTGCCTCTATCGAGTGGAAATAGGCCTGCGGGGAACGTCCTGCCGGCACTTCGTGGAACGGGTTTTGCAGGTAGGGCTGCAAAACCTTTTTTCATTATGGAAACCGCAGTCAAAACACAGAACAAGTATCAGGTGAGCATCGACCTGCTGAACGATGCCGTAGGTAAGGAGATCGCCACATCGCTCCAGTACATGTATTTCCACACCCATTTCGAAGACGACCGCTACCAGTACCTTTCGAAGATCATGCGCGAGATCTCGATCGCCGAGATGCGCCATATCGAGGAGTTCTCCGACCGCATCATGTTCCTGCAGGGCGACGTCGACATGAACGCCTCGTTCCGCACCAAGCAGGTGACCGACGTCAAGGAGATGCTCCGCCTGGCCATGCAGCTGGAGCAGAGCACGATCGACTCCTATAACGAGGCGTCGCGCATCGCCGCCGAACACAAGGACGCCGTGACACACAAGATGTTCCAGGATATTATCGTCGAGGAGGAGGAACACCTCGATACGTTCCGCACCGAATTGCAGCATATGCTCGACTACGGCGAGGAGTACCTGGCACTGCAGTCCGCAGCGGGCAGCAAGCATACCGCCAAGAGTTTCAAGCATACCGACGACGGCGAATAATTCCTCCTTCCGGAAAGTGCCGGGGCCCTGCATGCAGGGCCCCGTTTTTTTGATGCCCGGACGGTATCCGGGCTGCCCTGCCGACAAAAAAACAGCTGCAGCGGCAGTCCGGGACGATAATTTCGTATCTTTGTGTATTCTGATACTATGAATTATGGAATTGAAACGAATCGCGGACAGCCGCACCCCGGATGCGGAAAAACTTATCGCACTGCATCGGGAAACCTTTCCCGAGTACGAAAGGTTTTGCGATACGCCGCTGATGGCGAACATGATCGATCACGAACGGTCGATGTACTTCAACGCCGTCTACGAAAAGGGCGAACTGGCGGGTTTGTTCGTCTATTGGGACTTGGGGGATAGCTACTACATTCATTTTATTGCCGTCTACCCCGAAAAGCGCAACCACAAGATCGGCCAGCATATCCTGGACTGGGTTGGGGAGCACCTGCACCGGCCCGTATTTCTGGAAGCCGAAATCCCGTATGACGCGATTACGGCACGCAGGCTTTGTTTCTACAAGCGGAACGGGTTTCTGGAATTGGCCGAAAACCCCGGAACCCTCGCGGATCACCGCCGTGGCGGGCATCCCCTGTGGTTCATGGGAACCCGGGCCGTGGAAAACCTCGAAAACCACCTGACCCAAGTAAGGGAGAGGGTGTATTATGCCACCGGGGAATAAATTCGGGCCGAGGAGCCGGAACATGGATTCCGGGCGATACGTCCCGAATCCTGGGCCGCGTTAGCTCCGTCCCGCTTTTTAATATTAACTTTGCATCCTATGAAGATTGCGATTTTAGGCCCTGCGCACCCGTACCGGGGCGGATTGGCTTCGATCATGGAGATCATGGCCCGCACCTTTCAGCGCCGGGGCAACGAGGTCGACATAAAGACTTTCACGCTGCAATACCCTTCGCTGCTCTTTCCGGGTAAGAGCCAGACCGTATCCACGCCGCCACCGGCCGACCTTCACATCTGCCGGTGCATCAATACGGTCAACCCCTTCAACTGGGTGCGTATCGGACGCCGGATATGCCGCGAACGTCCCGATTTCGTGCTGATGAAGTACTGGACACCCTTCATGGCGCCCTGTTTCGGCACCATTGCCCGTTTCGCCCGCCGCAACGGCCATACGAAGGTGCTCTGCCAGATCGACAATGTCGAACCCCACGAACACCACCTGACCGACAAACCCTTCAACCGTTATTACCTGAGCGTCGTGGATGGGTTCGTTTACATGTCCGAGCAGGTGCACGGCGAACTGAAGGCATACAGCAACGCCCCGGCGTTGTTTTCCCCGCATCCGCTTTTCGAGAACTTCGGGGAGCGGGTCGCCCGCAACGAGGCTTGCGTCCGTCTGGGCCTGGAGCCGACGGTCGATTACGTGCTTTTCTTCGGGCTGATCCGCGACTACAAAGGGCTCGACTTGCTGCTCGACGCCTGGGCGGAATTGCGCCGCCGGGGACTTACGGCGGGGCGCAGGCTGATCGTTGCCGGAGAGTTCTACACCCCCAAGGAGCGTTACCTGCGGCAGATTGCCGACAACGGCCTGCAGGACGAGGTAATCCTCCACGACCGGTTCATTCCCGACGAACAGGTGAAATATTACTTCTCGGCCGCTGACTTCGTCGTCCAGCCGTATAGAACCGCGACGCAGAGCGGCGTGACACAGATCGCCTACCAGTTCTGCGTGCCGATGGTCGTCACCGATGTCGGCGGTCTTTCGGAGATCGTACCCGATGGTCGCGTAGGGTATGTCTGCGAGCCTACGGTGCAGGGCGTGGCCGATGCTGTCGCCAGGATGTACGACGGGGATACGATCGAACGCTTCTGCCTGAACTGCATCGAGGAGCGCAAACGTTTCTCCTGGGAGGAGATGTGCACGCGCATCGCCGAGTTGTACGAAATGGTACGCTGAAGGATTGCCTTACATAAGGCTTGCCTGCGAAGGTTATTGCAACTCGTATTTCACGAACGGAAACTCGTCCGTGGTCGAGATGACGTATAACGCCTTGCGGGATTCGTCCACGGCAAAATAGCCCCAATTGTCGATTCGGTACCGCCTGACGGGATTGCCGTTCCAATCGAACTGTTCGATGAATGCGTAGTACTTGCCGCGCCGCTGTTCGGCGCCTACTTCCATCGGCGTCCTGCCGCTGTAATACAGGTAGAGGTAATTCTCCCCGGGATAGAGTTTCCAATAATGCGTGGTGTTGGCATCCATCGACATGCCCTCGGCGACTGCATTGCCCGGATTGTCGAACTGCAACGTACGCACATGTCCTTCGAAGTCGGCAATCAGCAGCCTTTTATCGTATTTGTATGCCCATGCAATGCGTTTGTACTTGAAATTGACCCCCAGCGACCCCATGTAACGGGTCGAGTTGCGCCCCGATCTCCCGAACCGCAGGTCGGCGACCGGCCGGACGGTCGAGTCGGCGGGCAGGGCGGGATCGTCGTCGTAACGATAAATTTTCGATCCGAATGTAAAGACCATGTGCCGTTCGTCCTGCGCTGCGAAATCCCGTGTGTAGGAGTATTTGAAATACGGGACAGGGATGCGTGTGGCAAAGGTCTCGATGCGTCCGTCTGAGGTAATGCGCCGCATTTTGCCGTCCTCCTTGATGTTGTCGATCAGCAGGGCCAGGTAACCGGGCGATGCGTAGGGATAGATTTTGGGATAGATGTATTCTTCCGGCCCCCGGCCGAAACGCCCCATGGTCGTATCGAGTTTCATTGTCGGTAGCGAGTAGATGCGCAGCGGCGCGCCGGATTTTTGCAGTGTATTGATTATCAGTAGCGAATCTTTGCATATCGCACACACTTCGCTTATTTGGAAAATATCGTCGGTTTCGATTGTCCGGCCCGTCAGCGCTATTTCCGGGCCGAAAATGTCGCTTTTGAGTCTTTGTTCGCCGGTTGTGAGCGGCGGAAGCGTGTCGGCGGCGACGGTTTGCATACCGGCGCCGTTCGTGTCGGCGGCAGGGGCAGGGGCTTTGGTCGTGCGGTTGCCGCATGACACTGTCAGCAACAGGAGCGGAAGGAGCAGGGGACGCATCATAGAGGTGTTTTTCGGGATTCCGTTACAATGTTAGTGAAAAATCCCGTGAATTCCTACCGTTCCCGCTGTTATCGGTTTTTTCCGGACATTCGCCGCCGGCCTGTCTGCACGGACGAAATTACAAAGGGCTGCCGTGCATCGCACGGCAGCCCTTTCGCTTCATTTATTCGTCGTAGTTTGGCTACTTCTTTATATTGGGCAGTTCGAGCCCGTATTTCTTTTTCCGGTCTTCCGCCTTGAGCCACAGTCCCAGGAGCATCGCGGCGATGCCGCAGCTGGCGAAAATCACCATCGGGAGCGTATAGTTGTAGGCCGTGCCGTCCACATGCCCCGGGTTACTGAATTTGAGGGCGTAGCCGATGACTGCCGGGAAGAGGCAGAGGCCGATGTTCTGGATCCAGAAGATCAGCGAGTAGGCCGAACCCAGGTAGCGGGTCTCCATGATCTTGGGAACCGAGGGCCACAGCGCTGCGGGTACCAGCGAGAACGAGATTCCCAGGATGATGATGGCGCCGTAAGCGATGAGCGTACTCGGATAGGCCGGGAGCACGAAGGCGAAGATCAGGTGGCACACCGTCATCAGGACGGCCCCGAAGATCAGCATCGTGGCGCCCTTGCCCTTGTGGTCGAGGTAGCTGCCCAGCAGCGGCGTGATGGCTGCGGCGCCCATCGGGAACCAGCGGAAGATGTCGGCGGCCGTTTGTGCCGTGACGCCGAGGTTGCTTTCCAGCATGTTCGTGGCGAAGCGCTGGAAGGGGAAGATCGCCGAATAGTAGAGCACGCAGAGTATGGCTACGATCCAGAATACCTTGCTGCTGAATATCTTGCCCAGGTCGCTGATGCGGAATTCCTCTTCGGAACTGTTGTTGCCGCGGGAATCCAGCCCGAGCTGTTTGTCCAGTTTGCGATCCATGAAAGTGAATACCGCGTAGGTGAGCAGTCCGATCAGCAACAGCAGGGTACAGAACGCCACCGGGCGCACGACCGTTGCGGGAGCCATGTTGGCGAGCCACGGCGAGATGGAGAAAACGGCGAAGACACCCACGCGGGCGATGGCCATTTCCAGCCCCATTGCGAGGGCCATTTCCTTGCCTTCGAACCACTTGGCGATGGTCTTCGAAACGGTGATGCCGGCCATCTCCATGCCGCATCCGAATATCATGAACCCGAGCGATGCGAGTTTGGCACTGGCCGGAAACGATACCCACCAGCTGTTGAGCCAAGCCTCGGCGCCTGTGCCGATGAAGGCGTCGCTCACGCCGTAATATTTGATGCAGGCGCCGATAAACATCAGGGATGCCGAGAGCATCCCCGTGAAACGTACGCCCATTTTGTCGAGGATGATACCTGCCAGGATCAGGAATCCGAAGACATTGAAGATGAACTCCGAACTTCCGTACATGCCGAACACGTCGGGCGTCCAGCCGCGCTGTGCCTCGATCATGCTCTGCAGGGGCGACATCATGTCCACGAACATGTAGCCGAAGAACATCGTCAGTGCGATCAGGATGAGCGCCGTCCACCGCACCCAGGCCGAGTCGTTGAGTTTCCGTTGGATAATTTCCGTCATAATTATTTGTTTTTGAGTTAGCTTACTTTTCTAACGGCGCGTATCGTTTCAGCACCTCGTAAGCCTCGACGATACCCAGCTCGCCGGCCTTCGAAATGTCGAGACACCCTTTGCGCGTGTCCTTCATGAATATCTGTATGATGCCGCGGTTGTAATACGCCTCGGCGAAATTGGGGTTCTGTTCGATGGCCTTCGAGTAATCCTCGAACGCTTCGGGCAGGCTTCCCGACAGGGCCTTGAGGTTGGCGCGGTTGTAATAGCTGTACGCCAGGTCGGGGAAGAGCTTGATGGCCTTGTTCAGGTCGGCTACCGCCTCGTCGTAACTGTAAGTGCGCTTGCTGTTGTTGTTCAGCCGGTTGGCCGGATCCGAGTCGATCGTGATGCGCTGGTAGGAGTTGTCGATCGACGAGATGAAGTCGATCATCTCGGCGCGCGTCG